>Ga0302198_10000017_pt1 | contig 144899 bp, 126 predicted proteins | sample II_Bog_N2_2_FD_193521 | JGI IMG/M metagenome (GOLD analysis project Ga0302198, IMG submission 193521) | Peat permafrost microbial communities from Stordalen Mire near Abisko, Sweden - II_Bog_N2_2 | ecosystem: Environmental > Terrestrial > Soil > Wetlands > Peat | place: Sweden: Abisko...
TAGTTGCGCAGAAAGCCTCGATCGATCCCCCCGGAAGGTTACGCTGTGCCCCCGCAACGTTGTGATATTCCCCCCAAAAGTGACGTAAATCCCCCCAAAAGTTACGGTAACCGTTTTAACCGCTTGATTCGCCAAATTTTTGTTGATGGGGAATCTTGAACTTATTGAATTTGAATTCTTACGCTGTGGACAATTTCTCAACCACTCGATCTGGAAGCTCAAGCCCATCGAGGGCTCTCGCTTCCCAAGGAAGGGAAACCCTTCCTTGACTAGCCCATAAAACACGGCGGGGCGTTGGGGGTCTATTAGTAGTTCTTAACCATGCGCCGCTTGCATGTCTCAAATCATGCGGTTATCGTCTGCCAACTCTTTTCGTGATCGGCCCGCCGATGGAAGACCGACCACGAAAGGAGAAGAAGCGTGGGTCAGCAGGAAGAAGCCTTCAGGATGCTCGATGCGTTTGCCAGTGTTGGCGCGACGCACTTTGACCTGACGCATCTCGACATCGAAGGACAAAAGCGGGGATTCCGGCGGCACCAATCTATTGCGCAACTCAAAAGCTCGTTGCCGAAGCTTTTTCCCGGTGCAACAGAACGCAAAAACAACATCATCATCCGCCCGGACAGCGACAAAACCTGCCTCGTGCAGCTCGATGATCTGGACCCGGCAAAACTGAGCAGGGTAGGGGAGGTCGCTTTCCTGACGCTGCAGACCAGCCCCGGCAATCACCAGGCCTGGATAGCCATCTCCGGCCTCACTGACCCCAACGATGCGAAAGACTTCACCCGGAGACTGAAGAAAGGTGTTGGAGCCGATGCCACCGCCTCGGGCGCCACGCGCGTGGCCGGCACCATGAACTACAAACGCAAATACGAACCTGACTTCCCCAAAGTCGCTATCCTTAATACTGCCCCCGGCCGTGTGGTCTCTGCCGCCCATCTGGAATCCCTGGGGTTGGTAGCCGAGCCCGAGCCGGTAAAGCCCGCGACCGTCATCCCCCTTCGAGTTTCGCGCAGGCACGAGAATGCGGTACGCGCCCGCAAATGGCCCGACTATCAGCGATGCCTGGAACGGGCTCCGCGTAATCACGGCGATACCGGCCCGGATGTCAGCCGTGCGGACTTCGTCTGGTGCATGACGGCGCTCGATTGGGGCTACAACACCGACGAAACCGCTAATCGGCTGATGCAGGTAAGCTCCAAGGCGCGCGAGAACGGACAGCGATATGCAGATCTAACGACCAGCAACGCCGCCGCAGCCGTTGAGAGAAAAGGGCAGGGCAGGGGGTAAAGAAGTTACCTGGGCATCCCATTACAATCCGGCATAATCCGGTATAGAAACGGGTATGGTTGCAGCAGATACGAAATACCGCGCAAAGATGCCTATTTGATTGTGTAACGAGCGCCGCGTCCTTTGCCGACCTGTACCAGGTAGTGCTGCTCTGCCAGCTTCTTTAGGTGCACCTTGATAGTGTTGCGGTTGGCGCCGGTCGCGTCCTCGATCTCCTTGACGGTGATTTCTTTGCGCGTTTTTACGAGTTCCAAGATCTGCCGAGAAAGCGCCGGGAGGGAGGCGCGGAGTGCTTGTTCCTCTTTCACCTTTGCGGCCAGGTTATCTTTCTGCTTCGCCATCGTTTTCAGAAAGAACACCAGCCAGGGTTCCCAGTTTTGTTCGTCTTTGCGAATGGTTTGCTGAGTGCGGCGAAGCGCTAGGTAGTAGCTGTCCTTATTTGTTTCGATGACACCTTCCATCGAGCTGTAGGGAACATAACCATACCCTGCACGCAGGAGAAGCAATGTGGTAAGCACGCGCGAGAGTCTGCCGTTGCCGTCCTTGAAGGGGTGGATCGCGAGGAGTACGACAACGAAAATCCCAATCAGTATCAGGGGATGATGGCTTTCCTCCTGTACGGATTGATTGAACCACTCGACGAGTTCCTTCATCCATCCGGGCGTATCAAAGGGTGTGGCGGTTTCAAATACAACTCCTAAGCTCTTGCCGTCGGGACCGAAGGCCTCGACGTGGTTCGTCACTTTCTTATACTCGCCACGGTGCTCCTGGTCCTTCGTGCTGTACTTGAGCAACACGCCGTGCAGTTGCTTGATGTGATTTTCGGTGGGGGTGATCGCCTCGCAGCTATCGAAAATCATGTCCATCGCATCGGCATAGCCAGCAACTTCCTCCTCGTCCCGACTGGCAAAAGACTTCGTGTGCAGCCCGGAGAGAAGTTTCTCCACCTCGGCATCCGTGAGCTTGGCCCCCTCGATGCGCGTGGACGAGCCCACACTTTCAATCGTGGCTATCCGCCGAAGGCTGGTCAGTTTTTCGGGAGCGAGGGATTCAATCACTTTCCAGCGCCCCTTGAACTCATCAATGTCGGCGATGAGCTTCAGGATTTCCGGGGTGATAGTGATGTTCTTGATGGCGTGCATAGTGCGAATATCCATTTTCACCCATTTATACCCATTTCATAGCCAAAGGCAAGGGAATATCCATTTTCACCCATTTCCACCCGTTTCATATCCGATTTCTGAGGCTCGGCCCCGCCGTATACGGCTTCCCTGATCCCCCAGAATTCATTAGTCTTGTCGGTTCCCCCTAAGTAAAGTACCGAGTTTTGTAGGAGGCAATGCATAAACTAAGGTTGTCTCCTGAGTGGCGAGGGCTCATTGAGATTTAACGCAACCAATGTATGAACAAAAAGGATCTCAGCGAGCGCGACATCTGCTCCAAGTTCATCGGCCCAGCCGTCAAACGCGCGGGCTGGGACGGGATGATGCAGATCCGCGAGGAGGTCGCCTTCACGAAGGGACGCATCATCGTCAGAGGAAAGCTCGTTACCCGCGGAAAGCCAAAGCGCGCCGATTACATCCTTTATTACAAGCCTAATATCCCGATCGCAGTCATCGAGGCCAAGGACAATAACCACAGCATCGGCGACGGCATGCAGCAGGCACTCGACTATGCGGTGACCCTCAACATCCCCTTTGTGTTCTCTTCCAACGGCGACGGCTTTGTTTTTCATGACCGCACCGGCACCAGCATGGAGAAGGAGGCCACACTATCGCTGGATGCGTTTCCGTCCCCGAAGGACCTCTGGTCAAAATACCGCGCCTGGAAAGGACTCAGCTCCGACGAGGAAGCGATTGTCTTGCAGGATTATTTCGATGATGGCAGCGGCAAGGCCCCGCGCTACTACCAGTCCAATGCCATCAATGCAGCGGTGGAGGCCATCGCAAAAGGCCAGAACCGAATTCTGCTCGTCATGGCCACCGGCACCGGCAAGACCTATACCGCCTTTCAGATTATCTGGCGATTGTGGAAGGCAGGCCGCAAGAAACGCATCCTCTTTCTTGCCGATCGCAACGTCCTGGTCGATCAGACAATGGTGAATGATTTCCGGCCGTTCGGTGCGGCGATGGCCAAACTCAGCACGGGGGCCAAGACCATAGAGCGGGAAGACGGCTCCGAGGTCGAACTCACCACCGCGCTCGACAAAAAGCGCCGCATCGACACCGCCTACGAGGTCTATCTGGGGCTCTACCAGGCCATCACGGGGCCGGAGGAGCGCCAGAAGATCTACCGGGAATTCTCGCCCGGCTTTTTTGATTTGATCGTCATCGATGAGTGCCACCGTGGCAGCGCCGCTGACGACGCAGCATGGAAGGACATCCTCAATCACTTCTCTGGCGCTACCCAGATTGGACTCACCGCTACGCCCAAAGAAACCGAGTACGTTTCCAACATCCATTATTTTGGACCGCCGGTTTATACCTACTCGCTCAGGCAGGGCATCGAGGACGGCTTCCTGGCCCCGTACAAGGTGATCAAGGTCCATATCGATGTGGATGTCCAGGGGTACCGGCCGGAGAGGGGTGACGTGGACCGGGACGGCAATGAGATCGAGGACCGCATCTACAACATCAAAGACTTTGACCGCACCCTCGTCATTGACGACCGCACCAAGCTCGTTGCCAAGAAAGTTTCCGACTTCCTGAAAGAAAGCCACGACCGCTTCCAGAAGACCATCGTTTTTTGCGTGGATGAGGAACATGCCGCGCGGATGCGGCAGGCTTTGATTAACGAGAATAAAGACCTGTGCAACGAAAATCACCGCTACGTCATGCGAATCACGGGGAGCGACGCCGAAGGGCAGGCGCAGCTCGGGAACTTCATTGACCCGGAAGCAAAATACCCGGTCCTTGTTACGACCTCGCGGCTTCTCTCCACGGGCGTGGACGCCCAGACCTGCCGACTGATTGTGCTCGACCGCGCTGTGGGCTCAATGACGGAGTTTAAGCAAATCGTCGGGCGCGGCACCCGCGTTCACGAAGACACCAAGAAATTTTATTTCACGCTGATTGATTTCCGGGGTGCGACCAACCATTTCGCCGATCCTGATTTCGACGGCGAACCGGTGCAGATTTATGAGCCCGGCCAGGACGACCCGATTGTCCCGCCTGACGACGTTCCTCGTGGCGAGGACGGCAAGCCGCTCCCGCCTACGCCGGGAGATGACGAGGTGATCGTCGATCAACCGCCTGACATCAATATCAATGTTGACGAAGAACCGCCCCGCAAAATCTATGTGGATGGGGTAGGGGCCACTATCGTCGCCGAGCGCGTGGAATATCTCGATGAGCAGGGGAGGCTCGTCACTGAAACGCTGCGGGATTTCACCAAGAAGGCCTTAAAGAAGCGCTTTGCCAGCCTCGATGATTTCCTCAGGCGCTGGAAATCTGCCGAGCGCAAGCAAGCCATTATCGAAGAACTCGAAAACGAAGGCCTGTCCCTGGACCCGCTGGCCGAAGAAGTAGGCAAAGACCTCGACCCGTTTGACCTTATCTGCCATGTGGCATTCGACCAGCCCGCGCTCACGCGCCGCGAACGCGCTGAAAACGTCCGCAAGCGAGATGTTTTCACGAAGTACGGCCCACAGGCTCGCGCCGTGCTTGAAGCGCTCTTGCAAAAATATCAGGATCAGGGTGTGATCGACCTGGGCGACCCGCGGATTTTGCAAATCCCGCCGCTCGATACAATGGGAACGCCAATCCAGCTCATAAAAGAATTCGGGACTCGCGCGGATTTCATGTTCGCTGTGCAGGAACTCCAATCCGCCCTCTACCAGAAGGAAGCTTGAAGATATGTCCGTTCGCAATACCGTCAAATCCATACAAGACATCATGCGCCAGGATTCAGGCGTCGATGGCGACGCCCAGCGCATCTCGCAACTCTGCTGGATGTTCTTCCTGAAAATCATCGACGACCAGGACCAGCAGTTGGAGCTGATGCAGGACGGGTATCGCTCGCCCATCCCGGAAAAACTCCGGTGGCGCAGCTGGGCGTCTGATCCCGAAGGCATCACGGGGGAGGAACTCCTTACCTTTGTTAATGTCCAGCTCTTCCCGCAACTTAAGGAACTCACCGTAACAGGCAAGCAGGGCGACCGCCGCCGTGTGGTCCGAGGCGTGTTCGAGGACGCTTACAACTACATGAAGTCCGGTCAGCTGATGCGGCAGGTTGTTAACAAGATTAACGAAGTGGACTTTAACAATCTCGCCGAGCGGCAGCACTTCGGCGATATTTACGAACAAGTCCTCACTGATCTTCAGAGCGCCGGCAATGCGGGCGAATACTACACCCCGCGCGCCGTTACTGCTTTCATGGTGGATCGCATCGATCCTAAGCCCGGCGAAATTCTCCTCGACCCCGCATGCGGTACAGGCGGTTTTCTCACATGCGCCATCAACCACATGCGCAAGCGATATGTAAAAAAGGTAGAGGACGAACAGCACATGCAGGAAGGCCTGCGCGCCGTCGAGAAAAAGCAACTCCCGCACATGCTCTGTGTAACCAACATGCTCCTGCACGGCATTGAGAACCCCAGCTTCGTCCGCCACGACAACACCCTGGCGCGGCCGTATATCAGCTATACGCAGTCAGATCGCGTGGACGTTGTCTTGACCAACCCACCCTTCGGCGGACGCGAGGAAGATGGTATCGAGAGCAACTTCCCCAAGCATTTCCAGACCCGCGAAACCGCCGACCTCTTCCTTGCCCTCATCATCCGTATCCTGAAACCCGAAGGCCGCGCCGCCGTGGTGCTGCCAGATGGCTCCCTGTTCGGTGAAGGCGTGAAGACGCGGCTCAAGGAGCACTTGATGGAAGAGTGCAACCTGCACACCATCGTCCGACTCCCGAACAGCGTGTTCAAGCCCTATGCCAGCATCGGAACCAACCTCTTGTTTTTTGAGAAAGGGACACCGACCCAGGACATCTGGTTTTACGAGCACTCCGTCCCTGAAGGGCAGAAGGCCTACTCGATGACCAAGCCTATCCGTATCGAGCACCTGAAGCCCTGCGTTGACTGGTGGGGAGGCGCGAAGCGCAAGGGGAGGGTTGAAAGCAACGTTACATGGAAGGTCACAGCCGATGAAGTTAAGGCGCGCGGCTACAATCTCGACTTTAAGAATCCACACATTGTCGCAGACGACCACGGCGATCCAGAAGAACTGTTGGCCAAACTTAATGAAGCTGAGAGCCAAGCAGTCACACTGCGTGACCAGCTCAAGTCCATTCTGGCAGAGGCGCTGTTGCGATGAATCCGCAGTTGCTGCTTGCCTATTTCGCCCGGATAAGCGAAGCGCCTGACGCCGTCTCTCGGCTGCGGCGATTCATCCTGGACTTGTCTGTGCGGGGAAGGCTCGTTGAGCAGAACTCGAACGATGAACCCGCATCCGAAATTCTCAAGCGCATCAACGCGGAGAAGACGCGATTGGCAAAAGCGGGAATAATAAAGAAGCTCGATTCAATCGCATTGCCGACAGACCCAAAGTTTTCGTTTCCAATGCCATCGGGATGGGCGGCCTCGACTCTTCAATCGCTCTGCATTTCAGTGACCGATGGCGATCACATTCCTCCGCCCAAGGCCGATCAGGGAGTCCCGTTCCTAGTGATTGGGAATGTGCGGAGTCAGACCCTGAACTTTGCAGGTTGTCGACACGTTTCAGAACAATACTACAAAGCCTTGGATGCTATCCGCCGCCCTCAGAAAGGGGACATTCTGTACACTTTGGTCGGGTCGTATGGCATTCCGGTCATGATCACCGATGAAAGGCAATTCTGTGTACAACGACACATCGGGATATTGCGACCTTCGCCTTCCATCAACGCTCGCTTCTTGAGTCGAGCACTGGAAAGCAAATGGGTATTCGATCAGGCTACCGCCTGTGCCACTGGTATTGCACAAAAGACGGTGCCGCTCGCAGGTTTGCGGCAAATACTGATCCCTCTTCCACCGCTCTCTGAACAGCACCGCATTGTTGCCAAGGTGGACGAATTGATGGCGTTGTGTGATCGGCTGGAGGCCGCTCAAGGTGAGCGGGAAACACGACGGGTTAGGCTCGCAGCGGCATCCCATCACTATCTCAATAACGGCGTGAATGCAGAAGATCTTCCTGCACATGCCCACTTCTCTATCAACCATCTTTCGACCATTACTACCCGACCAGAGCATATCCCGGCTCTACGCAGAACCATCCTCAGCCTCGCTGTCCGTGGCCAATTGGTGTCCCAAAACCCCACTGACGAATCCGTCTCCGAACTCCTCACGCGCATTCAGGCGGAAAAGGCGAGGCTAATAAAGGAAGGCATCCTGCGAAAGGAGAAACCGCTTGCTGCGGTTGCAAATGACGAAGTGCCCTTTGCCGTCCCGACGACCTGGCGATGGGCGAGAATCGGCACATGTTCATTGCTGACCGAGTATGGAACATCCGTGAAGTCAGATCAGGTCGCGGACGGCGTGCCCGTTCTCGCGATGGGCAACATCCAGGATGGGCGGGTGGTCCTGAACGACCGAAGAAAAGTACCGCACTGCATAGACGACCTGCCTCATCTGTACCTAAAGCGATTTGATCTTCTTTACAACCGGACGAACAGTGCAGAACTTGTGGGCAAGACTGGCATTTACTTGGGCGACGATGACGCTTACACGTTTGCGTCCTATCTCATAAGAATCCGGTTTCTCAACAATCTGACAAGTCCGGTTTACGCGAACCTGGCGATGAACGCGCCGTATTTTCGCGCGACTCAGATCGTGCCGGAGCTGCAACAACAATGCGGACAGGCGAACGTGAATGGGTCCAAGTTGCGAAATATGATGATTCCGCTACCTCCTCTTGCCGAGCAACACCGCATCATCGCCAAGGTGGATGAATTGATGCGACTGTGTGATCAGCTGGAGACACAGCTCAGCACAATGCAAAACGAAAAACAAAGCCTGCTCGAAGCCGTCCTCAACGACGCTCTCGATAGTGGTGATGGCGCTCCCGAGCTTAAACGACTGCTCGTTGAGGCGTGATTTAATGAGGTTTGCTTCGCCACTCTATTTTCGGTTCAGATCAGAGAAGGTTGGTATTCCTTGGGAGGCCAGAATACACCGATCACCACCCACGTGTTGTAGGGAAACACGGTCCCCATGAAAAAACGCGTGTCCTTCGACGGACCGCAGATCTCGTCGAAGAATTTCTTGCGGACATTAGCCACAGCAGCCTGTTCGTCGCCGAGTCGCTCGACTTCCCTCCGGTAGAGCACGCCCAGTTCCCAGTCCTCTATCATGGCCGTGTGCACTTTTTCTCCGCTGTCGGCGCAGCGGAACACGTAGCTAAATTTATAGGGAAGTTTCTCCAAATGTTTGGGCGGCCCACTGAAGAGGTTGAATTGGTTGAGCGTGGCTTGCCATTGCGGCTTCCATTCGCGGTCAATGGCCTCTACTTTGAGGTCAAGAATTTCCGTCGGACGAACGACGCCCAGAGAAACCTTCTCGCCTTCATACAGTGCTTCCAGTTCAATCCGCGTATGATGCGGCATCCGGTCGATGATCTCTCGGCGCGCGCGCCAGCTATCTTTCGTTGTAAGCGGCTCTCCAAGTAAACGAATGGATTCCAGGTCCGGCCTGCGGCTCTCGCGCCGGTCATCGTTCCCGGCACCTTGATCGGCCAGCCCGATTTCAATCCACTGATATTTATGGAACTGCTGGCTTTCCGGTCGGTACCGATAGTCAATCGGATAGAGCCGGACCCATTCCCCAGACTCAGTAATGCCCGCCGTGCACACGAGTTCTTGATGAGACTCGGAAGGGTGACGACACACGAAGGGAAAATAATCATCTGCGATTTTCCGATGCTGGAATACGGCCATGAAACGGGCCGTTTGATAAACATAATCCTCAAGCTGATTTTTCAGCGGGCATGGCTCAGGCGAAATTTATCGGAATCGCCGAACCCAGTCTTCCTCTGGCAGGACGAATTTCAGTATTTCGTCACGCGCCGCGACAATTTCTTCCAGCAGACATGTCGAGGCAGCCGAGTGGCCGTAGTTTGCCTCACACAGAATATTTTGAATTTGTCCGAGGAGTTAGGCGAGGACCAGCCCGGCAGCAAGACGAAAAGTTTTCTGGGTAACCTCGCAATCAAGATATTCCACCAGCAGAACGAGACCGAGACCTGCAACTACGCCGCCGACCAGATAGGCAAGGAATTCAGATACCTGCCTAACTTCAACTCCGGAACCTCGGGCGCCTCCGGCAACGATCAGTCCCATACGAGCTTCGGCGGCTCCCACCAGCTCATGCACATCGTGGAGCCCATCGAGTTCACGCGCCTTTTGAGGCCAGACTCTTCCACACCCTATTCCCAGGCAATCGTCTATCTCTCGGGCAAAACCTTTAACGCAACCAAAACCAGTCAAAACCCGAGGGGCCGCAATTACCTTCCGGTGCTTTTCTCACGTGAATAAGGAGGAACCATGCAAATCGGACAACAGGAATCGCCCATGAACATTAACCAGCTGCAGAACTTCGCGATGAGCATCGTCGAGAACGTCTGCAGCATTTTCACCATGCCCATCGAGATAGTGCTCCGGCCGCAATACGGCACACGCTACTTCCCCGTCTCCATTGCTTTCTTTTCGGCGATTCTGATGATCCTCCTGCCCCTGTTCTCATCGGCGGCGGACAGTGTCGTCCGCATGATTCCGTTCAGCTCCCCGCCGCCGCCACCGGCAGGCCTGTTTGGCATCGGGTCGCTGTCCTCGCTTTATTTTCTCCTTGTCTTCCTTCATGGCTTCCGCCTGTGGAGGCGAATGATCTACATGGAGCTGGAGGACCACAGCGAGTATGAAGGGCCTCCCCTGCCCTTCTTCTATCTCATTCCGGGCGGCCGCTCGTTCTGGTTCACGCGCATTGTCCTTGAGCCCGTGTTTGTTTTCATCCTCGCCACGTTGCTTGAAGGGTTCCGGATTTTTCAGTCGGGACTTGCGACTTACCTGCATATCGCAGCACTCCTGCTTGCCATGAAGGGCTTTATCTGCTGGTACCGGTTCTGGGAGTACCTGCGCAAACTCATGGATGCGCGCAACGTCGGCCCCATCATCGCAAAGCTGGTGGAGAACAAGGCGACTGAAGACGATCTCGCTCCAATCCATCTGGCGAGCTTTCCAAAGAACGTCGCTTCTGATCTGCGCCAGGCAGCGGCTTCGCAAATCGCGCGGTTCTTTTCACCCGGTATGCCGGCAACTCCGTCGTCCTCAGAAAAGGCGGAAACCCATGAATAGCGTCGTCGCCGACTGGGGAGAGTCCCCACTGGAGCTGACGCGCAACCGAAGGCCGTAACACGCAAGAAGGCAACAGCAAAAACAAATACCAATGGAGGTGTGCAATGTCGTTACAGGATCTTCAGCAGGATAAAAGCGGGAAACGTAAATTTTTCATTTTGGGTGTGGTGCTATTGGCCTGGATGGTCTGGCATACGCTGCCTTCACTGTTTTCACATCATGTACAGGCAAAGCCAGCGGCTCCTCTGGCGGCGCTAAGCAAACCCTCCCCTGCGGTCGTACCGGCTCCGGTGGCCGCCCGTGTTCCGGTGGCCGCTGCCGCAGCTCCCACGTCTGGGGTACAAGCTCCGGTTTCAATTGCCGCTCCCGCTGTCGCTTCGGCCTCACTGCCTCCTGCACCTGACCCGCTGGCAAACGTCGAAAAAACTTTTCTCGGCACATGGACGGGGAGAGGGAATGTCAATCAACCTCCACACGCTCGCGGTTGCGATTTAGCTATCGAGGTAAAGAGACAGGACACAACCAGAGACAACGTTTCGCCTTTCGCGGTTTTCTCAACGCTTAACTGCTTGTTCCAAGGCCCTCCGCGTCAACTGCAGATCCGGGACGTTACCAGTTTTGCTCTCTCAGGCGGTGGGCTGCCCGGTGTGATTCCGGCAATTGATTTCGATACGGTCACCAACGCGGTGGGGGTCAAAGAGTCGGCCTTCGGTTGTTCAATGCGTTCTCTGAAGCTGGAGGCGTTCGGTGCGGGCCGCATCTCGGCTTCGTGGGACGAGACGGGCGGAAACGCTGCCTTCTGCAATGGCGGACAAATCGTGATGGAGCGGCGACGGTTTTACTGAGTTGAGAAAAATTCAAGCACAAGAAGGGAAGCACGGGGGCCTTTCGATGGAGAGTGAGCATAACACCGGGGTTGACGATCAGCTCCTGACCGTTCAGGAAATCGCTGGGCTCCTCAAAGTCCCGATCTCCTGGGTGTACGGGCACCTTCGCAAACGCTCCACAGACCGCCTCCCCGCGTACCGACTCGGCAAATACTGGCGCTTTAGGGCCGGGGAAGTGCTGGCCTGGATCGCAAGGCATCGCAGCGGCTGGCAGGCGATTTGACATGGCGATTACACTCAAGATCGACACAGAGAAAGCTGGACGGGCCATCCCTGGAGGAAAGATGGCTCGAAGAGGTTTCCAGCAAGGATCGCTATTCCAACGCGGCACCCGCAAGAAAGTCTGGGTGGCGCGCTGGCGGGAAGATGTTATTCAAACAGACGGCACGATAAGGCGGGTGCGGGTCTCCCAGGAGATTGGTCCCGTCGCGCAGTTTCCATCGCGCCGTCTTGCCATGCAGGTTTTATCGCTGAAGCTTGCGTCCATTAACAACGGGACGGCAAAGCCGCAGTCAATCCGGACCTTTGCAAGTTTTGTCGCTGAGGACTGGGCGCCCGTGGTTCTGCCGACCCTCAAATACGCAACCCAGAAACACTATCGCTACATGCTTGACGTTCATCTCATCCCGGCTTTCGGCAAGACGCAGCTTCGCGATATTACGCGCGAGGAGCTGCAGCTCTTTCTTAGCCGAAAACTGGCGGGCGGATTGTCGTGGGAGACCGTGCATCACTTCAAGTGCGGACTGAGCAAGATTCTTGGCGCGGCCGAGGAATGGGGCTACATCACCGAGAATCTCGCGCAGAAAACCAAACTTCCACGGCGGCAGTACGGACCCGAGCGGGTGGTGCTTACCGCCGCTCAGATCCGGGACCTGGCCGCTTTGCTCGATGAGCCGACACGTTCAATCATGTTGCTGCTTGTGCTGACAGGCTTGCGTGTGGGAGAGATGCTTGCGCTTCGTTGGGGGAACATCGACGTAAAGGCCCGGATGCTACGTGTATGTGAGACGGTGTATGAAGGCCACTTCGACAGACCCAAAACGAAACGCAGTGTCAGGACTATTCCCATCGGGAAGGAAACGGCGGAGATTTTAGTGCGCGTCTGCCCTGCCCTTGCCGAGCCAACGGCCCTTGTATTTGCCACGCGCGAGGGATTGCCGCTCGACCGGCGCAATCTCCTGCGCAAACACGTGAAGCCCGCAGCGAAGACGCTTGGGCTTACAGGTGTGACGTGGCATCTGCTGAGGCACAGCTACGCAACGATGCTCGATGGAGTGGGAACGCCGGTGGGGACGATGCAATCCCTGCTCGGACATTCCGCACCGGAAATCACGCGCGAGATTTACCTGCACGCGATACCGGAAGAGCAGAGACGCGCTGTGGAGAATGTCGAGCGGCTGGTATTTGGACCCAAATGGACCCAAGTTGCAGAGTTGGATCAATCCACGTCGGGCACCGTGAATTGAAAACAAAGAAGTAACTGGTCGGGGCGCGCGGATTTGAACCGCGGACCCCCTGCGCCCAAGGCAGGTGCGCTACCAGGCTGCGCTACGCCCCGACTCTCCTGCGATCCACTCGATTATATAACGACACAGGCAGGTGACCTTCCTGACACTACCGAAAGGTGGACTGCCCCCTCCGGCCGCTCTCAGTCTATAATCGCAGCGGAAGTCATGCCCAGTTCACGCTACGCTTTGGTGACGTATGTCCGCAACCCGGTGGGCGAGTTCGTCACCCAATTGCGCCGCGAACTGCATCCCACCTTGCCGCACATGCCGGCCCATCTCACCATTCTTCCTCCCCGGGAACTCATCGGAAGCGAGTCGGCCGCGTTGGAATTTCTGGAAGAAGCGTGCAGCCACGCCGTCCCTTTCAGCGTCGAACTGGGAGACGTGGACACCTTTCTGCCCACGACGCCCACCGTGTTCATCCAGGTGCGACGAGCGGCCTATCGCATGCGCGAATTGCACGATCGACTCTGCGGTCAGGGGCTGCGCTGCGGAGAAGATTGGCCCTACATTCCGCATCTCACCATTCTGAAAGCGGAGACCGACGAACTGGCTCGCGCAGCCTGCGCCGTCGCACGCGAGCGCTGGGCAGAGTTTCCCAGCAACCGCGAGGTGCATGTCGAGGAACTTGTGTTCGTCCGCGAGAATGGCGGCAGTTGGCAGGACTTGGCGCGGCTGGCGCTGGGACACGGCCAATTGTCCTCCAAGGTGTAATCCCTGCAACCCGATCCGCGACTCCTCCGCAAACAGCCCGCGACTACTGCTGATCAATCAGCGTCAGCATATTCGGCGACACCATAAATCCGTTTGGTGTCGATTCGTCAACGATCACCAGCGTAGTGATCTGCGGATTGTTTGGCGTCAAAGTGTTGCTAAACAACGGCAGCGTGCTCTTGTTTTGAGTCACCCACACCGTATATTCGGCGGCATAGTTAAACGTCAGATAGCCGGGGCCGGCCTGCCCCAGTGTCAGCCCGGAAATCTGCGGAATGCCGTGAATGCCTTGTCCCTGCGGCAGGATATAAATATCAAACCCGTTGGCGTATTGTGCGATCGAGGCGGCCGACGCGTTGATGACGCGATATTTCACCGTCCCCGAGGTCAGCCCCAGGTTGTTGTCGGAGATCAGGTAGGCGGCCGCGGGCGAATTCACGAATCCAGCCAGAACCACGGTGTAGTAGTCCCCGCCCGTCAAGCTTTCACTGCTCGACTCAATGATCGGGTTTTTGGTTGTGCCCGTCAAAAGTACTTCGATGGTGTCCGCGCCCGTCGACACTCCAAAGTAGTTCGCCGGTGTCGCCGCCGGCGGATAGACCGAGTCGAACGCGATCGGCGAACTATTGACCTTGCTGGTATTAAATTCGACGTCCAGCGCCGACGAGGCGTCGGGGATGGCATTAATGACGCGCATCTGCGCCGTCCCGCCGCTACTGCAACTGCTCGTAGCGATGCTCAGGGCCACAAGGGCCAACGTCAGCGGCAAGGCCTTCCACAAGCGAACCATCTTTATTCCTCGAACGTAAGTTTCGTGGTGAACGAGAAGGTTTGTCAACAGCGTATCGGGCGGTTCGCCGGGTCTTGGGTCAGGCCCGGTTCACTTTCTGGATGCGCGCTGCCGCACACCCATGCGCTCCAGCGGTCATCACTCGCGATTGATGCTCGCGCTAATTCTGGTCTGTAAACTGCAGCAAGGTTCCCGAATAGCCCGTGCCGCTGGGCGTGTCGTAGATCACCAGCGTATTAATCTGTTCGTTGTTCTGCGTGCTGGAGTAGGTAATGAGATGCAGGTTCTGGTCCCCGTGGGGCGTGACGTACACGGTAATCTGCGGGTTGCCGGAGTTAAACGGAACCTGCACATAGCCCGGCCCAATCGACTGGTAGGTGAGCGCGGAGATCTGCGGGGTGCCCCCGATGTTGCCGGTTTCGAAATACACATCCAATCCCTGTGGATATTGTCCCTTCAGCCAGATCGACGCATCGACGACCCGGAATTCCACAAAGCCGGTTGGCGGCAGCGTGTTGTCGTCGGTGAAAGATAAGACGATGGGCGGGTTGGTGAGGTTGTCGACCGACCCAGCCAAGACCAGCGTGTACAGGGACCCGCTGCTGAAGGTCTCGTTGACGGCCGTACCGGCGCCGCTGCTGTTGACGCCGAGAACTGTGGTGTCAGTGGTGGGATCGCCAGTGTCAAACACTGCGATCGGATCGCTGCCTGACGTCACGCCCGCATACTGCACCGGCCCTGAAGGCGGCTGATTCGGATAAACCCCGCCGAACCCGAGCGAAGTGCTGTTGATCTTCGCGAGATTGACATACACATCCAGCGGAATATAAGGGCTTCCAGTATTCGACAGGGCATTCACCACGCGAATCGTCGGTCCATTGGTGCCACAGCTGGCGGCCAACAAGCCCAAAGCGGCCAGGGTCACAATTGCGGATAAGGGTTTCAACAAGCGAAGCATTGCATTCTCCAAAAGGGCAGTCTTAACGATCAAACATTGCGATCAAGACGTTGCAATCAAAACATGGGATGCACATATCGCAATCCCAGGTTTCACCGGCAGGTGTAAATTTTCCAGCGCCGAATCTTTAGAACTGGTCTCATAAATGGTTGCGGAAGGGCACGGCTTCAGCCGTGCCGCCAAGAGCCAATAATTACGAGGGCTTTAGCCCCTGAGGGCCCGACTCAGAAAACCATTGATGAAACCAGTTCTAGTGTTGCTGAATAGGTTAGCATAATTGCCCGGTGAATTCGGCGGCGGGTGCCGCCAATCTCCAAGTCGCATTCAAAGAATTCGGTTTCAAGAAAATCATGGCGCAGGGAAGCATAGAGAAGCATGAAGAAGCACATCCGCAAGAATCTCAAGAACAAGAACGATAAGAATAAAGACGACAAGCAAGCTCGCGTCGTGCGCGCGATTCGCGCCTTGCCGCCGGGAACCGTGTCGACCTATGGAGCGATCGCCAAAGCCGCCGCCTGGCCCGGCGCCGCGCGTCAGGTGGTCCGCATCCTGCGCCAGGTTCCGGGATTGCCCTGGCACCGCGTGCTCGGCGCCGGCGGAGCCATCAAGCTCCGCGGAGAGCATGCCGCCGAACAAAGATTCCGCCTGCAAATGGAAGGCGTCACCTTTCGCGGCGCGCGCGTGGATATGAAGCGCCACGAGTTTCAATTTCCGAGCACCAAAGCCAAAAGCCGAAACGCAGCCAAGCCGCAAAGGTAATCCTTCCTGACGACTGGTGCGATAATCGCAACCAGAGGAATACGCAATGAGGGATACTGAGAATGCAACGGAACTAGCGACTGCCTCCCTGCCTTCTGATGCCACCAACGAAGCGAAGATCGAGCGCATCTGGGTCAAGGAAACCGGGCAAGAGGAAATTCGGTTTTCGTGGTGGAAAGACAGGCGCATGATGATGCGTCCATTAGACCTCCCTGAAAACGACCTGCTCAACTTGGTGCGGAATGCAGTTCTCGCCGGCGTTTTCACGCCTGATTTTCGCTCGAAGCTGCGAGAGTTGCTCTAAACAATAAAGACCCGGTTCCAAACCACCGCCAACGGAACCGAAGGCGCAGCCGCCCAATTCTCCAAGCTTGCCGAGAGCCTGCGCTCCCGTGGGGTGCTCTCCGAAAGCGAAAATCCAATCTGGCTCCACGCCCCACCGCAGCTTGTTAGACGACGTATTGGGGATCCTCCGCGCAGGCGTGGATCGTGCCGGGCGGCAGGCCGTATTCTTTCTCGTACCTCTCCCAATTCATGGGCGGACCTCGGGATGGTGGCTGGAGGGCCGGGGCGCTGAATTATTTTGCTTCTTATTTCCATTATAAGAGAGGTTGTCAAGGACCTGCGTCACAATTGGGTGAGAGGTGAGCGTTGTGGAGGCCGTCCTTCCGGGCCTTAAGAGGTTTGCTCCCTGAGTGTGGCCACGCGTCTCCTCTCGCGAACGCTTAAATCATTTCGTCCGCTTTCTCCCAGCGCTGAAGCGCTGGGCTGACCTCGGGCGCCCCTTCGGGGCTGGATTCCCGAACTTGGTCAGCTGGCTCGATCCGGCAGCTTGCCATCGAGCAAGTCGTGCAGACGATCCGCAGGGCAACGCAGACCTACGTAGAAACTGCCGAATAGACCGTAGACGGCGCTGACCTGGTCGAAGCGCATTTCGTAGATCAGCTTCTTGAATACCAAAGGGTTGTCGGCGAAGAGGTCGACGCCCCACTCCCAATCGTCGAAGCCGATGGAGCCGGTGATGATCTGCTTGACTTCTCCCGCGTAGCGACGTCCGACCATGCCATGCTCGTTCATCTGGCGCTGGCGTTCTTCCATGGGAAGCGTGTACCAGTTCTTGTCTTCGCCGCGCCGGCGATCCATGGGATAGAAACAGATATAACGGTTCGGCGGTATGGTGGGAAACAGGCGCGACTTCATGGCCTCCTTCTGGCGCGCGATCGTCTCTTCGATCGCCTTCTTCCATGCTTCGGAGTGTGGCTCGACCCCCTGCTCGGCGAGCGCCTTGTAGGTTTTGAGAGTGGATTCGTAGAGGCCGAGTTCGACCACCGACAAATAGGAAGAGGTGGGTTCCAGGAACTCGGCGAGTCGAAGACGCGCCACGTCGAGCTCGGCCTGATTGAGCTGGTCGAAGCTGTCGCGGAAGTGGACGAGCATCAAGTCGCCTTTGTGTCCCAGCAGCGAGAACAGCGCGGATTGGCCGTTCGGCTTCGCTTCCATGGCCGCGAGCAAGGTCGAGGCTTCGGCGGCGATCTCGCGGCGAGCGGTTTCGGTGAGCGCGCGCCATGCCGTCCAGCGGAAGCGCATCATCTGGTGCAGCGTGGCGTAACCTTCGAGAGTGAGCGGAACGGCGGGGAGAGTCTGGCTCATGCATTCATTGTAAAGCGGAAAGCAGTTGCCAGTTGCCAGCGCGCGACAACTGGCTACTGGCAACTGGGTACTGAGTGCTGGGTACATGCAATGCCACGGTCCACTCATTGCTCCAGTGTGCGCGGGTGTGCTACAAGCAAGCTATATGCGCAAATGGATCAACGAGCGCTTGAAGCGCCGCAAGAAGGCTGGCGACAAGCCCGCCAAAGATGCAGCCAAGGCTCCCGAGCCACTGCAACCCAGATTCTACGATGACGATGCCCCGCCTTCGGCGAAGCCGATTGTGGCCGAGGCAGAACCGGTCACCGAACCAGCCGCCGTTCCAGTAAGAGCGCGCCGCAGTTCCAGACCCGCGCCGGAACCTCCCGCTGAGCTTTCGCCAGCGCCAGAACCAGTCGCCGAGCCGGCATCGTCCGACGCCGCGCCTGGACCGCGAACTTCGCGCCGCCGTCGCAGCCGCGGACGCCGCGGCGGAACGCGTCAGCGGCCAGTCGCCGCTGCGGCAACGACAGAGCCGTCAGCCGAGGAAGCGTTGTTGCCGGAAGCATCGTCGGGAGCATTGGCTTTGGAAGACGCCGCGCCGTTGCAGCCTGAGGCGGCAGTTCGAACCGCGCCGGTTGCCGCATCATCCCCTGCCTCGTCTCAAACCGCGTCTCGTACCCCTCAAACCGCGCCGGTTCAAGCGCGCGCCAGCAAGGGAACGGTTGTGCTGGCGATCGGGTTGCCGGGCTCGGGGAAGAGTTCGTGGTTTAAGCGTCACAATATACATCCGCTGTCGAGCGATCTGCTGCGCGAACTGCTGTTCGACGACGCGCAGGAGCAGCGCTTTCAGGATCTCGTGTTCTCCAACCTGCGATCGATGCTGAAGGCGCGGCTGATTGCCCGGCGTCCGATGAACTACGTGGATGCGACCAACTTGACGCCGCATGACCGCCATAGCTGGATCAAGCTAGCCAAGGATTATGGCTACGACGTGCAGGGGGTGTACTTCGACGTGCCCGTGGAGATTTGCATGGAACGCCACCAGAAGAGAGGCCGCGTGGTGCCGGAAGACATCATGCGCAAGATGGCGGGCAAGATGAAGGCTCCGACGTTTGAAGAGGGGTTCTCGAAGATTACGGTGGTAAGGGTGAAGCAGAAAGAAGCGGCAGCCGAGTAGGAGAAGCAGTCGTTGGTCGTCGGTCGTTGGTCGTTGGCAAACCCCCGAACGACTAGCGACCGACGACTAGCCTCTCAGCCTTTCAGATAGGGCAGCATTTCGCGGAACGCGGGTGCGCCGGACGAGCGCAGCAATTCGTAGATCATCATCTCGGTGGACGAAAGAATGGCTCCGGCGGCGCGCATGCGGTCGAGACCGATGCGCCAGTTGAGTTCGGTTCTGGAGCTGACGGCGTCGGAAGCCACGTGCACCAGATAGCCTTCGCGCAGAGCTCCCAGCGCGGTCTGCATCACGCAGATGTGGGTTTCCATGCCGCACAGCAGTACGGTGGTGCGCTGGCCGGGCAAGCGTTTCAGAGAGGAACAGAACACGTCGCTGCCAAAGCAGGAGAACGTCAGCTTGTCGATCGGCGAAGTGCCGGGCAACAGGGACGCGATCTCCGGCACGGTATTGCCTAAGCCCTTGGCATATTGCACCGTGACGAGCGCCGGGATCTTGAGGATTCCGGCGAGTCGAGTCAGCAACTGCACATTTCGCACCAGGCGGTCTTTTTCCCAGATGGGCGGCAGGAGTTTCTCTTGCACGTCGACGACGAGAAGAGCGCACTGCTCGGCATCGAGCGGACGGCATGCCATTTCGGCGTAGTGGGTTTCGGCTGGGACGGCGGTTCCGGTGAAAGTTTCGGCGCTTGGCATGGGTAAGATTGGCAGCCCGGCAGGGATTCGAACCCCGATACGCAGCTCCAGAGGCTGCAGTCCTACCGTTGAACGACCGGGCTGTAGGGGAATTCTAAATCATTTTGCGGGAAGAGCAAAAGCTGAACGCGGAGAGCGCGGAGGAGGGCGGGGAGGGTTCCTGCTCAATCCAACTCTTAATTCAGAGGGTCGGCGGCTGGGTTGCTCAGGGCAATCAGCTTTCCGGTGGGAAAGTCTGTCGTGCTGAGGGGCGTCTCCGGTTCGGGATTGAGGATGGCGATGACCTCTCCGCTGAGGATTCCACGGATGAACAAGCGGTCGCCTTCAATGGCGACGACGCGGTACTGCTCGTCGAAGATTGACAAACTGCGACCCATAGGCACGTTAGATGCGCGGATTGGCGGTGTCGCTGCATACTTGTTGCGGGCCGCCATCCTACTAGTCGCGGGCCATCCGGCATTGGCGTTCTGTGTAACGATGGAGTATCAAGCTTGACAATGCCTTCTTACGAGCCTAATATCAAGGTAGAGTAAGCAACTTTTCTGACTCTTCATATCCTCTGAGTTAGCCCGTCTGAGCATTGTGTTCTCTTCAGCTTGCCGGGAGGAGTCTGAGTTACGACAGATCGAAGAACCTTTAGATCGAAAGACTTGGAAGGAACCATGAAAAATATAAAATTTGTTGTGAAAGTCAACCGCGGCGGTGCTCACGCTCCTCAATACGTCCTCCGGGTTGACCGGCTTCCCATCCAGACGACCACCAACCGCAAGCTGGCTCTGGTAATGGGCAGATTTACGGCGGAAGACGCGGTCAAATCGATGCAAAATTCGCACTGCAACCCCGAGTTAGTCTCCGTGCGGGTTAGCGCCTAGTCTTTTCGGCATTCGCCGAAGCAGCAACGGATCGACACGAAAATATAGCGCCATCCCCGAGACGGATCGGGACGTTTGCGGTTTCACGGACCAAATATGCAAAAACGGAAGTGTTCGGATTGCGGCGGGGAGTTGGTTCTGGCGATGCGCGGGAACCAGACTCCTACGACCCACGAAGGGTCAAGCGCGGTTGCCAACTCGTTTACGAACTGGAGATGCGGCACCTGCGGCTCCGCGTTCACCGCGGCGCAACTGCGCGAAGACAAGCGTGGACGGCTGAAAGCTCCCGCGCACCCATAGCGGTCGTTGGATCGCCCAGACACCCCTCTCTCCCCGTCGGTTTGTTAGCTCCCGCCAGCATCGTTCCTCGGATTCACCCAGGAAAACTCCGATCCAGTGTCGGCAGAAAGCACTAACCACAGGGTACACAGGGGGGCACGGAGGCCCCCATGGGCTCAGTCAGAAACTTCCCCGTGCAAAACCACACGCTGGCGCAAACTTGCGATAATGAACGGTCGGCCTGTGATTTGCGTCACAGAATATATACAAGTAACATAGTAGAGTTAATGGAGTTAATGACGCCGGAACGCCTTGTTCGCGGGCGCCGATTGCAAAAGGAAAGAGTCGAGCTGGACTATGAAAATCGCAAAGGATGTGACGGAACTGATTGGCCATACGCCGCTGGTGCGGCTGAACCGGGTGACGAAAGGCGCGGTGGCCGAGGTGGTGGCGAAGTTGGAGAGCCAGAATCCCCTGGCCAGCGTGAAAGACCGCATCGGTGTAAGCATGATTGCCGATGCCGAAGCGGCCGGCCGCATTCATCCCAGAAAAACCGTTCTGATCGAGCCGACCAGCGGCAACACTGGAATTGCCCTCGCTTTTGTGGCGGCGGTCAAAGGCTACAAGCTCATCCTCACCATGCCCGAGACCATGAGCCTGGAGCGGCGTGTGCTGCTGCTTGCGTTGGGCGCCGAGATCGTTCTTACGCCGGGCCCGCGTGGGATGAAGGGCGCGGTGCTGAAGGCCGAGGAACTGCTCGCGAAGACCCCGGACGGATACATCTTGCAGCAATTCGACAACCCGGCGAATCCCAAGATTCACTTTGAAACCACTGGCCCCGAGATTTGGGAAGACACGGACGGGCGGGTAGATTTTCTGATCTCCGGCGTCGGCACCGGCGGAACCATCACCGGTGTCTCCCAATACATCAAGGCGAAGAAGCCTTCGTTCAAGGCGATTGCGGTGGAGCCGACCGAAAGCCCGGTTCTTTCCGGCGGCAAGCCCGCGCCGCACAAGATTCAGGGAATTGGCGCCGGTTTTGTTCCGAGCATCCTGCGCAAGGATCTGGTTGACGAAGTGATCACGGTGAGCAACGAAGACTCCATCCTCATGGCGCGGCGGCTTCCGCTGGAAGAAGGTCTGCTGGTGGGGATTTCTTCAGGAGCGGCGGTGGTCGCGGCGCTGCAAGTGGCAAAGCGTCCGGAAAATGCGGGCAAATTGATCGTTGTGGTTCTGCCTTCGTTCGGAGAGCGCTACCTGAGTAGTATTCTCTTTGAAGGACTCCGGAACGAGGCGCTGCTGATTCCGACGTCGCCGGTTCCGGCCTGATTTTTGGCCTTGAATCCTGGATCTATGCCGCATCTGTTGGCGCTAATCCGCGAGGACGTTGCCACCGTGCTCGAGCGCGATCCGGCGGCGAAGTCGCGCCTGGAGGTGTATCTCTGCTACTCCGGCCTGCATGCGGTGTGGTTCTATCGCATGAATCACTGGTTGTGGAACCACAATTTCTTTCTGCTGGCGCGCTGGTTGTCGCAGGTTGCGCGCTTGCTCACGGCCATCGAAATCCATCCGGGAGCGCAGATTGGCCGCCGGCTTTTCATCGATCACGGCATGGGCGTGGTGATTGGCGAGACGGCCATTGTCGGCGAGGATGTCACGCTCTATCAGGGCGTGACGCTCGGCGGAACCGGCAAGGAGCACGGCAAGCGGCATCCAACCCTTCTCGACAATGTCGTGGTCGGGGGAGGCGCGAAGATTCTTGGCAACATCACGGTGGGACGCAATTCCCGGATTGGCGCCGGATCGGTCGTGCTGCGCAACGTGCCCGACGATTCCACTGTGGTCGGCGTGCCGGGGCACATCATTCTTCGAGAAGGCAAGAGAGTGGTGATCACCGACCCCAAGCAGATCAACGACCCGCTCTCCGAGGCTTTGGCCGCGGTTGCCTCTGAGCTAAACAGGTTGGCCGAACGAGTGCATGTGCTTGAGGGTACCGGCGGCAGCGAACCGCTTTCCGAATCGATGCAGCGGATCATGGAGGATATCGATTACCAGATCTAGCACGTGTCCCGGAAATACGCGAGCAATCGGGACGTGGTTTCCAGACCAGGCAAAGTGTTTCGTAGTGCCAACAAAATACCCAGATCCTTCGCTTCGCTCAGGATGACAGGGTTATGAGAGATGTCGCGATCCGCCTCAACAACGTAACCCTCGTTTCGCTCGTACCCAAGTATGATTGACGTACATTTTTCGGGTCGAGCTTCCTAACGAATGAAATACGGCTTCGTTATCGATAATCGCAAGTGCATCGGATGCCACGCCTGTACCGTGGCGTGCAAGACCGAGAACCAGGTTCCGGTGGGCGTCAATCGGACGTGGGTCAAGTACGTCGAGAAAGGCGTGTTCCCCAACACGCGGCGTGTATTTCAGGTCACGCGCTGCAACCACTGCGAGAAGCCGCCTTGCGTCACGATTTGTCCCGTCACTGCGATGTATCAGCGCAAGGACGGCATTGTCGATTTCAACTCCGACCGCTGCATTGGGTGTAAGGCCTGTATGCAAGCATGTCCGTACGATTCGATTTACATGGACCCCGACGATGGCACAGCGACGAAGTGCCATTTTTGCGCGCATCGCACGGAAGTCGGACTGGAACCGGCCTGCGTGATCGTGTGTCCGGAGCACGCCATCATTGCCGGAGATCTGAACGATCCGACGAGTGAAGCGGCGCAATTGGTGGCGCGCGAACCGGTGCGGGTGCGCAAGCCGGAGCAGGGAACGCAGCCCAAGCTGTATTACATCGACGGCGACGAAAGCGCGATTGTGCCGACGGCGGCGCGCCATGAATCGATTTACATGTGGTCGCAGCGGAATGCGGCGGTGCTAGGGGGCGGGGCTCTGTATCCGCCCGATAGTCCCTTGCTGCAAGAGAATGCTTTGGCGGCGTATGACGTCGGGCATGCGCGGCCGTGGGGGTGGCAGGTTCCGGCCTATTGCTGGACGAAATCGATTGGTTCGGGTGCGCTGGCCGTGCCGGCCATTGCCATGTTGCTCGGAAGATTGCCGGGCGATCGCATGCGCGATATTGCTTTGGCCAGCGTTGCCCTGGTGTTCACGGCACTGACGACGGTGCTGTTGGTTTGGGATCTCGACCACAAGGAACGATTTCTCCGCGTCGTATTCACGCCGCAAAGCAAGTCGTGGCTGGCGCGAGGCGCGTTCATTCTGATCACGTACAGCGGGTTGTGCGGTGTGTTCTGGCTGGCCGCGGTGGCAGGACTTCCCTTCGCCGCTTCGGTTCTGCTGTGGCCCACGGTGCTGGTGGGATTCTGTGCCGCCGCCTACACTGCGTTTCTCTTCGGACAATGCGAAGGCCGCGATTTGTGGCAAACTCCGCTTCTGCCGGCGCATTTGATCGTTCAGGCGTTGCTGTGCGGATCGGCGGTGCTGGCGCTGCTTCCGGATTCGATCGGCGGTTCGACGCAGGCTTTGTCATTCGCGGTTCCGACGCTGGCGATCAGTTTGGGATTGCACTTGCTCATGCTGCTCGGCGAGGTCGCGATGCCGCACACGACCGACAACGCACGCTACGGAGCTCGACTGATGACGCACGGGCCCTTTGCGCGTGCCTTCTGGGGCGGCGCGGTAGTGGTGGGAGGGATTGTTCCACTTCTGCTTTTGTTGTTGGGCGGTCCGAGTCGAATTGCGGCCGGAGCGGCCAGCTTGCTGGCGCTGGCGGGACTTTTGATTTTTGAATGGTGCTTCGTGATGGCCGGGCAGAGTGTGCCGAACAGCTAGTATGCAGCCCCTAAAGGGGCGTTTGATTTTGGAGAACTTACGGCATCGCTAAAGCGATGCCCTGATACGAAGCGCGCGAAGGGTGGCCGGGCGGGGACGCCCGGCGCTCCACGAGCAATGGCGTATGGAGACTCAGCAATGACCGATTTCAAGCGCGACGGCAGCCATCTTTCGTATTGTCCGCCGGTTGAGAAGTGGGACGATTGGGTTGAGCTCGATGCTGGAGCCTGGCCGCGCCGCGTCGAGAAGCATTATCAGCTTGTTCCAACCATCTGCTTCAACTGCGAATCGGGTTGCGGGCTTCTCGCTTACGTCGATAAGGAGACCGGAGAAGTCGCGAAGTTTGAAGGCAACCCGATGCATCCTGCCAGCCGTGGGCGGCTTTGTGCGAAGGGACCGGCAACGATTACCCAGATCCACGATCCGGATCGGATTCTTTATCCGATGAAACGGTCGGGGCCGCGCGGCGGAGGGAAGTGGACGCGGACTTCGTGGGACGAAGTGCTGGAAACGTTCGGCGGGCGCATCCGCAAAGCGTTTCAGGAAAATCGCGGCGAGGAAGTCATGTACCACGTGGGGCGGCCGGGGCACGACTTCATCATGGAGCGCACCTTGCAGGCGTGGGGTATCGACGGGCACAACTCGCACACGAATGTCTGCTCATCTTCGGCGCGGCTGGGTTATTTGCTTTGGCATTATGCGGACCGGCCTTCGCCCGATCACGCGAACGCGCGCTTTATTCTTCTGCTTTCCGCGCATCTGGAGTCGGGGCATTATTTCAATCCGCACGCGCAGCGCATTATCGAAGGCAAGATGGCGGGAGCGAAACTTGCCGTCATGGACCCGCGGCTTTCGAACACGGCGAGCATGGCGGATTACTGGATGCCGAGCTATCCGGGCACGGAAGCGGCGGTGCTGTTGGCAATGGCGATGGTTATTCTCGGCGAGAATCGTTTCGATGCCGCTTTCGTGAAGAACTGGACCAACTGGGAAGAACTTGAGGTCGATGGATTCCGCGCCCAGGGGCAAAGCTTCGGAGCGTTGATCGAGGCGCTGAAGCGGCACTATGCCAAGTTCACTCCCGAGTTTGCCGAGAAGGAAAGCGGAGTGAAGGCGGAAATCATCGTCAAGACGGCGCGCGAGATCGCGACCGCCGGGAGCCGGTTCGCTTCGCATCTGTGGCGCGGCAGTTCGTCGGGCAATCTGGGTGGGTGGCAATCGGCGCGGGCATTGATGCTGCTGCATGTGCTGACAGGATCCGTCGGAACTCCGGGCGGACACAATCTGAACGCGTGGAACAAATTTGTGCCGCGCCCGTACAAGAATCCGCCGCCGCAGAAACGCTGGAACGAACTGCTGTATCCGCAGGAGTGGCCGCTGTGTGTGCACGAGATGTCTCCGCTGCTGCCGCACTTTCTTAAGGAAGGCCGCGGCCGCATTGAGGCTTATTTCACCCGCGTGTTTAATCCGGTCTGGACTTATCCTGACGGATTTTCGTGGATCGAGATGTTGCGGGACGAAGAGAGAGTCGGGCTGCACGCGGCGTTGACTCCAACCTGGAGCGAGACAGCGTGGTTCGCGGATTATGTTTTGCCCATGGGCTTCAGCTCCGAACGTCACGACCTGATGAGCCAGGAGTCTTACGCCGGGAAGTGGATCGGCTTTCGGCAGCCGGTGCTGCGGGTTTTGCAGGAGCGAGAAGGGAAGAAGTTCGATTACACCTACCAGGCGAATCCGGGAGAAGTTTGGGAAGAAGATGAGTTTTGGATCAACCTTTCGTGGGCGATTGATCCCGATGGGTCGATGGGAATCCGGCAGTGGTTTGAGTCGCCGTATCGTCCCGGACAGAAACTGACAGTCGATGAATATTACGGGTGGATTTTTGAAAATTCAGTGCCGGGCTTGCCCGCCGCCGCTGCCAAAGAAGGTTTGAAGCCGCTGGAATACATGCGCAAGTATGGCGCTTACGAAGTGACTACCGACGTCTACAGGCTGAATGAGAAGCCGGTTGCGCCTGCCGATCTCTCCGGATCGAACGTCGAGGCGAATTGCGTGGTCAAGAAAGATGGTAAAGCGGTAGGCGTGATGGTCGATGGAGAAGCGGTTGTTGGCTACAATACGCCGTCGCGGAAACTGGAGCTGTTTTCTAAAACCATGGCGGATTGGAAGTGGCCGGAGTTTGCGCTGCCGGAATACTATCGCAGCCACATTCATCGCTCGGCGCAGGCGGCGTCGCTGGGGAAACCCGGGGAAGACTTCAACCCGCAATACATGCCGCTGGTGGAGTGGCCGAAAGATGCGAACGGCGAGGTGTTTACGCTGCTTCCCATCTTCCGTCTGCCGCATCTGATTCACACGCGATCGGGGAATTCGAAATTTCTCTACGAGATCGCGCACAAAAATCCGCTTTGGCTGAATCCGGAGGACGCGAAGACGCTCGGCGACATTCGCACCGGCGATTTGCTCAAAGTGCACACCGAGATCGGTTTCTTTGTGTTGCATGCCTGGGTCACGGAAGGGCTGGCTCCGGGAGTGGTTGCCTGTTCGCACCACATGGGACGCTGGCGGCTGAATAAAGAAGACCACGTCGAACGCATGTCGAGCGCGTGGGTCGATCTGCAGGAAGTCGGCAAAGGGCAATGGAAGATGCGTCAGCTTTCCGGCGTGGAGCCTTACGAGACCACCGACCCCGATACGCAGCGAGTCTGGTGGAGCGACGCCGGCGTACACCAGAACATTACATTCCCGGTGCATCCCGACCCTATCACCGGCATGCACTGCTGGCACCAGATGGTGCGCGTGGAGCGAGCGGGTGTCAGCGACCGCTACGGCGACATTTTCGTCGATACGAATCTTTCGTTTGCGGTGTATCAGCGGTGGAAGGCGCTGACGCGTCCGGCTCCGGGGCCGGGAGGGTTGCGGAGGCCGCTGTGGATCCCTCGGGTGCATCGTCCCGAGGAAGCGGCGTTTTACATCCCGAGCTCTACGAAGAAAGCCTGAGCCTTCGGCTCGACGTTGTAAAATGACGACATGCCTTTACAGTCGGGAAATCCCGCGTTGAACAAGAAGCGCACGCCGCCTCCAGATGAGACTTTTGAAGAAGCTGCTTATCTGAAGGCGCTGGGTGAAAAGCAGAAAGTCGTGAGCCTGAAGCTGGCCGATGGAGAAGTGGTCCGCGGTTGGATCGAGTATTACGACAAGAACATGGTGCGCGTCACGCGCGAGGACGGTCCGAACCTCTTCATCTTCAAGCATGAGATTGTCTATATTGCGGAAGACAGCAAGAAAAAGTAGCGAGTAGCTAGAACCTAGTAGCTAGCACTCTTGATTCAATCCCGACGACGAAAGTCTTGACGTTCCATGACATCCTCGCAACCTTTGGATCTGATTTCTCCCATGCAGGTGATGGCTCGTGAAGCGGGCAGCCTGCTGATGGACTACTTTCGGCAGCACGTGAAGATTGAATATAAGGGCGACGTGGATCTGGTCACGGTGGCAGATCGGGAGTCGGAAGCGCTGATTCTGGAGCGCATACGCAAGCCGTTTCCTACGCATGACGTGATGGGCGAAGAAGGGACGCGCATCGAAACCGGCAGCGAGTACAAGTGGTACGTCGATCCGCTCGATGGCACAACGAACTTTGCACATGGCTATCCTGTGTTTTGCGTTTCTCTCGCGGTCGAGCGGCGCGGACAACGGGTCGCGGGAGTGATCTACGATCCCACGCGCGACGAGATGTTCAGCGCCGAACTGGGCAGTGGCGCGCGGCTGAATGGTCAAGCGATCCACGTGTCGGCGACGGCGAATCTGGGAGAATGCCTGGTGGCTACCGGCTTTCCTAGTCAAAAGCGCCACAAGAACCCGAATATTTATTTCTATCACCAGATCACGCTGCGCACCCACGGCGTGAGGCGGGCGGGATCGGCGGCGCTCGATCTGTGCAATGTCGCGTCGGGCCGGTATGACGGCTTCTGGGAATTCAATCTCAATCCATGGGATACGGCGGCGGGCGTGCTGATGGTGGAGGAGGCCGGCGGCAAGGTCACGGATTTTTCCGGCGGGCAATTTCAGCTTGCGAGCCGCGAAACGCTGGCGTCGAACGGGCCGGTGCACGCCGCGCTGCTGCGCGAGTTCAAGGAGATCATGGCGGGCCGGGGACTGGAAGAATTGCCCAGCCCAGTCACCTATGCGAACGATCGGCGACTCTAGCGGTACAATTAGCCGCGTGATTTCGCCTCTTCTTGAACGCCAGATTGAAAAGCGTCCCGACCGGGTGCGGCTGCGGGGGCGCATTTTGTTTCTCACCGAAGATCCCGAACTGATCAAGCGGCAACTCGCGGGTTGGGATCTGCCGTGGGATCTCGAGAATCCTGCCAACAATCCCAAACTGCGCGACGACATTTCGACCGACGAAATTACTCCCGCGCATTATTGTTTCTACTTCGATCGGACGCTCGGCGAGATTCCGTACGCTGGCTTGCGCTGCGGCGGCATTCTGCCGATTGGGCGCGGCGATGTGAAGAAAGGCGGCTTCGTGTGCTCGGTGAGCGGCAAGCGCCGCGGCAAGGGCTCCAGTCGGGAGCAATCGCCCTACGCCGAGATGTGCGCCGGAATTCAACTTGCCATCGCGGAGAACATCGAACGCATCTACCAGCAGAACTGCCAGAACCTCGGCCTGCTGACTTCCACCAATTTTTCGTTGATTGACCGCATTCGCGCGGGAGAAGAAATCGCGCTCGGCGAATTTACCGCCGGAGAGGATGAAATCACCCGGCAGGTGATTGAGTACGGCGGATTGTTTCCGTTCAATGTGGCTCGGATGCAGGGGAAGGTTTTTCTGCCGGCGATTAAGACTGCGAAGCGTGCGATGACGATTGCGGAGAAGATTTTTGCGGCGCACATAATTTCGACCGCGTCAGAGACTGCCGACCCTTCGGGTCGGCCTGGACCCTTCGACTTCGCTCAGGACAGGCTCGCGAGGGCGCCCGTCCCCACACGTTTCGTGCAGCCGGGAGATACTGGCTTCACGTCCGTCGACCTCCGCTTCAGTCATGAGTACGTGACGCCGATGGCATCCATCTTTTACGAACAGTATGTCGGCAAAGATGTTCCGGTCAACGACGCCGCTAGCATCTGCTTCTTCCGCGACCATCTCACTTTTCTTGACGAGGTAATCTCTGAGGAAAAGAAGAAGATGGGGTTGCTTGACTTGGCCACGCAGCTGAAGCTTAAGCAAGAGGATTTCGCGAAGCAGCAGGGAATCAAACTACACGGCGAACTCACCGACCGGAAAGGCTCCGAGGGCATCTGCCATTCGGTGATGCTGGAAACTTACGCGCTGCCCGGACAGGTGAACGTCGGCTCCGATTCGCACACGCCGCACGTGGGCGCCATCGGATGCATCGCCTTCGGCATTGGAACGACGGATGTCTTTAACTCTTGGATTACGAAAGATGTTCGCGTGAAGGTTCCGGAGTCGGTCAAGATTGTGATTCGAGGCAAACGGCACGCGAACGTAACCGCGAAAGATTTCATCCTGAAGATTCTTTCCCTCGACTACGTGCGCAGCGGCAAGGCGCTGGCGAAGGTGATGGAGTACGCGGGCGAAGCGGTCGAAGCTCTCTCGGTGGATGAGCGCGCCACCATGACCAATATGGCCGCCGAAATCGGAGGTTTCACAGGCATTGTCGCTCCCGATGAAAAAGTGATTGAGTTTCTGATGGAGCGCCGTGGTATGAAGCGCGCCGAAATCGAAAAAATGATCGAAGGCTTGAACAGCGATCCGGACGCCGAATACGCCGAGGTGATCGAACTGGACGCGGCGGAGATCACACCCATGGTCGCGACTCCTGGCGATCCCGGCAACGGCAAGTACATCCGCGAACTGGGCGCGCGCGTGCCGATTGAAATCGCTTATGGCGGAACGTGTACGGCGGGGAAAAACGAAGATATGGATATGTACGCGGCGGTTCTCGCCGACGCGCTGAAGCAGGGCCGTCGAATTTCAGAGAATGTGGAGTTCTGGATTCAATTCGGTTCGCAGGAAACTCGCGAGTATTCGAAGCGCCGTGGCTATTTGGAAATCTTCGAGCGGGCGGGCGCGCGCGTGATCGAGCCCAGTTGCGGCGCATGCATCAATGCGGGGCCGGGAGTATCGACGCGTGCCGATCAGGTCGTGATCAGCGCACAGAACCGAAATTTCCCAGGACGCAGCGGGCCGGGGCAGATGTATCTGGCGTCGCCGCTCACCGTGGCTGCCAGCGCCGTGGCGGGGTACATTATCGAGTACGAACCGAGTCAGCAACGCGAACTCGTTACCGTCTGAACGGCGAGTGTGGCGCCGCTCACCAAAACACAATCGATTCGTCTACTTGTGCAGGAGTACTCCATGCGACATTCCGGCTTCCAACTGCGCTTTTTGTTTGCCGCGCTACTTTCGTGTGCCTTCACGCTTCACGCTTCCGCCCCAGGCTCGTCAACCGCAGGCTCGGTAACGGCCGGCCCGTCCATGCTCGAGCCACGCTCCGGCCATTCAGCGACGCTTTTGCCCGACGGCAAAGTCCTGATTGCTGGTGGCATGCGGCGTAATCAGGATTTTTACAAATCGACTGAGTTATACGATCCGGCCAAGGGCAAGTTCGAACGCGCGGGCGATATGACGATGGCGCGAGTGGGCCACGCTGCCGTGCTGCTGCCTTCGGGCAAAGTTTTGATCGCAGGAGGCTGGATCGGGCAAGGCTGCACCGACTCTGCCGAGTTGTACGATCCGGCCACCCGTCGATTCACGCCGATCGCCAAAATGACGAACCGGCGCGGCAACCCAAGCGCCACGCTGCTAGGCGATGGAGACGTCCTGATTGCGGGCGGCGGCGACCATGATTCTCCCGGAGGAATTTCGTCGGCGGAACTATTTCATTCGGCCACTCTGTCGTTTCAGGCAATTGGCCCGATGCACTATGGGCGTATTTCTCACACCGCAACTTTACTCAAGGATGGGCGCGTGCTCATTGTTGGCGGACGGGGAGAAACGCTGGCCACCGTCGCCGAACTCTACGATCCGAAGACGAAGAAGTTCAGCGAAACGGGACGGTTGCTCACCGCGCGCTATAAACACACAGCCGGGCTGCTTCCGGATGGTAGGGTGTTGATTGCCGGAGGCTCGGACGAGCGCGATTGGCATGGCAAACTCAGCAGCACGGAAATCTATGACCCAGCCACGGGCAAGTTTTCGTCCGCTGCGGCACTGAACGACGCGCGTTTCAAACTGCCCGATACGGCAGAGGCGCTCAACAACGGCGAAGTAATCATTGCCGGCGGAAGCCGGGAAGTGGAGATCTTCGATCCGTCAAGCGGCCGCTTCAAAATTGCAGCGGGACAAATGCACGACCAGCGCCACTTCATGACCGAAACCAAGTTGAAGGATGGCAGTGTGCTGTTGGCGGGCGGCTATCCGGACAATGACGCGGGGACCGCAGAGACTTGGCTGTTCCGGCCCTAGGCTAGCTGTTTACAGAAGGTCCCGGCAATCGGCCTGCGGAGGCGATTCGTACCCCACCCATCGCATTGCCACCACGGGCTTGACATTACAGTGTAAAATGCCAAACAAGGTCACTTTAAAACGAAAACCTTTCATTCAATAAGCGCCAGGGGACCCTGCCGCTCCGGCGCTGTGCATTTCTTTCTTCAATCCTGCACAGGGCAAAGCATCGATTTGCGGAATCTCTAAAAACTATGAAAATCCTCCTCTATAACCCCGACAACGGCGTCACGCGCAATTTCATGCCGCATCTCTGGATGTTCCTTTTGCAGGCGCTCACGCCGCCGGGCCATGAGGTGGTGCTGGTGGATGGCAATGCCCAGCCCATGGATGAAGCCGGGATCGCGCAGTACGTACGCGACAACAAGATTGACCTGGTCGGCATCGGGGCCATGACCCGAATGATTGCCAAGGCGTATCGCATGGCTGACGCCGTTCGGGCGACTGGAGTCCCAGTGGTTATGGGAGGGCCTCACGTTACCGAGATGGCCGACGAAGCGCTGGGCCGCGATGGCGGCCCGCGCCACGCCGACGCGGTTGCGCTGGGCGAGGCCGATGCTACCTGGCCGCAAATTGTGAATGACGCTGCCCGCGGCCAACTGAAAGACGTGTATGAGCCAGTCGATGCGTTTGGCCAGGAGGCGAAGCCGTCGCTGAAGGAATATCCGGTGATTCCGTGGCAGTCGATCGATCTCAAGCAGTTCAATCTGGTGCCGAAGGCTTTGACGAAGACGCTGGGCAAGATTGGAGAAGGCTGGGGATCGTTTCGGATTGTTCCCGTCGAATCGGGGCGAGGGTGCCCTTACGGCTGCGAGTTCTGCACCGTGACCGGATTTTTCGGAGACTCCATTCGCTTTCGCACCAATGAAAGCGTCGTCAACGAATTGCTGTTGTTGAAGGCCCGCGCCCGCACCGAGAAGGGGCAGATTGCCGTGTTCTTCATCGACGACAATTTCGCCATCAACATCAAGCGCACGAAATCGCTGCTGCGCGACATCATCGCCGCCAAGGCGCAGGTGCACTGGGTGGCGCAAATCAGCGCCAATCTGTTGCGCGACGAGGAACTGGTCGACCTGATTGCGGATTCCGGTGGCAAGTGGATTTTTATCGGCATGGAGTCGATTGACCCGGCTAATCTGAAAGACGTAAACAAAGGATTCAACAAACCTGGCGAGTATGCCGCAGTGCTGGAGCGGTTGGCGGCGCGCAACGTGTACGCCATCACGTCGTTTATTTTCGGCATGGACAACGACACCGTAGGGGCCGCTGAGCGGACCATGGAACAGGTCCGCACCTGGCCGCCAGGTCTCCCGATCTTTGGCCTGCTGACGCCCTTGCCCGCAACTCCGCTGTACAAGCGGCTGGAAAAGGCCGGAAGGCTGACGCGTCCCAAGCACTGGCAGGAGTTCATTCCCTTTGCCATGGCGCACACGCCGTTGAAGATGACCATCGAAGAAGCTCACGCTGAAGTGAAAAAAGGCTGGGACGAGGCTTACAGTCCAGAAGCGCTCGCGGCCGCGGTTGAATCGCTGAGCGATCAACCCCTCGGCTATCGCCTCAACATCTTTATTGCGCGGCTTTGTTTCCGCGGCATCTATTTCCCAATGATGGGGAAAATGGCGTGGGTCAAGGTGATCGCGCAAAATCGGCGAACCATCTTCAAACTCGTAAGGGAGGGCTTCAAGGCCGGCGCCTGGCGCGGCGCGCCCGCCCGAGTTCCCGCCGTTCCGCTGCCCGTTGTGGAGACGGGAGAAGCAGCCACGCAAGCAGCTGAGGGCTAGAATGCGCTTACCGAGAGTCGGTTTCCAGTCTGGCTTTGGCATCCTTCCTGTGGCATGATGGAGTAGCTTGGCGAGGTGTTTTATGTACGAGCAAGAAAAAGTTCAGAAGGCAAGACTTGTCGCTTACATCGTCGGGATCGCCTTTTTTGCCGCAGTCGTGGCGTGGAAGTTTCTGGTCCACTGAGCCCTCATTCTGGCCTGTACCGATCACCATGGTTCTTGCTAGAATAACGATTCCAATTACACTCCCTGCGCCCGAGGAGCAAGAGATTTTATGGCCTACGTAATTGCCGAGCCCTGCATCGGAACCAAAGACACCGCCTGTGTGGATTCCTGTCCGGTAGATTGCATTCATCCCAAGAAAGACTCCGACAAGTTCGGGACCGAGGAGATGCTCTACATCGACCCGGTGGAATGCATCGACTGCGGCGCTTGCGTCCCGGTCTGCCCGGTCTCGGCCATCTTCGCGCTCGACGACCTGCCGGAAAAGTGGAAAGAGTACACCGAGCGGAATGCGAAGTACTTCGGGCGGTGAGGCGTTTTCAGTTTTCAGTTGTCAGTTTTCAGTAAAACCAGTCGCTTGGGATGTAGAGGCACTCGTCTATCCGGCTTGTGCCTCTTTCTATGAGCCGCCCCCTCTGTTTGAGGCTGTGGATTTAACTGACAACTGAGGACTGACGACTGACAACCTCTTCCGTTACAATCATCCATTAACCTGTTGACCTTCCATGGCGCTGAAGGAGTCGGAAGCGATCGTTCTGCGCACGTATCCGCTGCGTGAGTCTGACCTGCTGGTTACGCTCTTTACCCGACAGGAAGGCAAGGTGAAAGGCGTGGCGCGCGCGGCCATGAAGTCGCGGCGGCGTTTTGGCGGGGCGCTGGAGCCGCTTACTTACGTGCGGGCGTTTTACGACGACCGAGAGCGGCAGGAGTTGGCGCGGCTTGATTCCTGCGAGGTGATCGAGTCGCCGATGGCCAGCGAGGTCAGTTATCCGCGGGCTGCGGCGTTGGCGCACGTAGCGGAATTGCTCGACGAGTTGATGCCGGATCGCGAGGCCAGCGATGCGGTGTTTCGGTTGAGTCTGGCGGTCTTACAGGAAATGCGCGGCCAGAAGTTGTGGATGCCGCTCACCTACTTTGAGCTGTGGATGACGCGGCTCATGGGATTTCTGCCGGAGTTTTCGGAGTGCGTGGTCTGCGGACGGTCATTCGAGGACAACCCCGACGGCAACCGGGCGTTCTACCACGCGCTGGCCGACGGTTTGGTTTGCATCGACGATAAGCGGATTGCGTCGTCGGAGCTGTCGACGGAGTCGAGAAAGATTGCGGCGCAGATGCTGCGGTCGCGAGTTTCCGAGTTTGCGGGGATTGATTGGCCGAAAGCGGTGTGCGCAGATTTGAGAAAGTTTCTTCTCCAGATTCTGGAGCGGCACATTGAGAAGAAGCTGGTAACGGCGGGGATGTTGGAGAAAATCAGCTACTAGCTTCTGGCTACTCGCAAGCCTGCAGTTGAGATTCTGCAGGCGATAACAAGTCAGGGTCCGTCGTAGAGTCGGGAACGGCAAGTGATTTGATTGCCAAGAAGCTAGGAGCCAGTAGCTAGAAGCCTAATTCACGTGACCTCATCCAAATCCAATTCGCTGACCTTCCAGGAACTCATCCTAAAGCTGCAGGCGTTTTACGCGGCGCGTGGAGCGGTCATTCAGCAACCTTACGACGTCGAAGTCGGTGCCGGAACCATGGCGCCGGAGACATTCCTGCGCGTGCTGGGGCCGAAGCCATACAAGGTCGCTTACGTGCAGCCGTCGCGGCGTCCGGCGGACGGGCGGTATGGGGAGAATCCCAACCGGTTGTTTAAGCACTTGCAGTTGCAGGTGATTTTGAAGCCGCCGCCAGAGAACGTGCAGGAACTTTACTTGGAGTCGCTGGGCGCGATTGGGATTGATCTGCGGCAACACGACATCAAGTTCGAAGAAGATAACTGGGAGTCTCCGACGCTCGGCGCGTGGGGCATCGGATGGCAGGTGATGCTCGACGGCCTTGAGGTCACGCAGTTTACTTACTTCCAGCAGTGCGGCGGAGTGGACCTCGATCCGATCTGTGCCGAGCTTACCTACGGACTGGAGCGGCTGTGCGCGTTCCTGCAAGACGTGGATTCCATCTATGACATCGTGTGGGCGCGCGACACGGAGACGGGCAGGGAAGTGAAGTATGGAGACGTGCGGCTGACGGACGAGCAGCAGTTCTCGGTCTACAACTTCGAGGCAGCGGACGTGGCGATTGCATGGAACCATTTCGAGCTCTGCGAAGCCGAGTGTAAAAAGCTGATCGACCACTATGCTGCCCTGAGCAAAGACAAGAGTGAAGGCGACGGGATTGCGCGCGAGAAGTCGCGTTTCCCGCTCCTCGGCGCTTACGACCTGTGCCTGAAGTGCTCGCATTACTTCAACATTCTCGATGCCCGCGGCGCGATCTCTGTGACGGAGCGCGTTGGCGTGATCGCACGAGTGAGGGCGCTGGCAGTCGGTATTGCGAAGGCTTGGATGGATCAGCAGTATCCGGCCGATCGAAGCAACGACAAGAGGGCAAAGGCCGGAGTCACGGAAGAAAAGGGGAAGTTACTGCCGGCGAGGTGAAGACCTTTAACGCAGAGGACGCGGAGCTTCGCAGAAATCTTTGTTGCGATTGCCACATTTGGTGTGTGATGTGGCTCACATTCACATTGCCGTAGTTCTGAGAACATAAACAAATCGCCTGATGCCAGACTTTTTACTCGAAATCGGATGCGAAGAGATTCCGGCGCGGATGATTGACGCCGCTTCGCGTGAGCTGCGCGAAAAACTGGGCGCGCTTCTCCAGCGCGAGCGTCTTGCCCCTTCCAGAGCGATCTCGCATCTCGACACGCCGCGCCGGTTGGCCGTTCTCGCTTCCGGTATTCCCGCATCGCAGCCTGACATTACCGAGCAGGTGAACGGGCCGTCCGCGCAGGTCGCATATAAAGATGGGCAGCCGACGCCGGCAGCGCACGCGTTTGCCAAGAAAGTTGGCGTGGACGTAGCGAAGCTAGAGAAAGTCAACACTCCCAAGGGCGAATACCTGGCCGCGACGGTTACGCGCAAGGGCCGCACCGCTTCGGAGATCCTCGCCGAGACTCTCCCCAAGGAAATTTCCACGCTCTACTGGCCGAAGAACATGTACTGGCGCAAGCGCGGAGAAGTATTCGTGCGTCCCGTGCGCTGGCTGGTTGCGATGCTCGACGAGCAGGTGGTGCCGGTGAAATTGTTTGAGATTTCCGCCGGCAAGACATCCCGTGGACACCGCATCATTGGCAACGAAGCCGTGGCCATCTCCAAGCCCAGCGCCTATGTCGATGCATTGCGCGGCGCAAAGGTGATCGGCGCGGCCGAGCGCGAACAGGCCATCCGCAACGCGCTCGACGCGGCCACGCGGACGATTCCGGGAGCACGCTGGCGAGAAGACAAGCCGCTGGTCGCGACCGTGGTCAATCTGACGGAATTCCCCTCCGTCATCCTGGGCAGCTTCGATCCCGAATATCTGGATCTACCGGAAGAAGTGCTGGTCACGGTGATGCGCGACCACCAGAAATATTTCGCCATCGAAGATGCGAACGGCAAATTGCTGCCGCATTTTCTGGCCGTGCTCAACACGGCCGCCGACTCCGAGGGATTAATCCGGCACGGCAACGAACGCGTTCTGCGCGCCCGTTTCAACGATGCCCGCTTTTTCTGGCAGACGGACCAGAAGCAGACCCTCCGCCAGCGCGTCGATCTGCTGCGCAGCGTTACGTTCCAGAAAGATCTCGGCAGCTATTACGACAAGACGATGCGCGTGCAGCACCTGGCCAGTTCGCTCGCCGAGACGGTGAGACAGAACGGCATGGCGATTCGGCCCGGCGTAATCCACAAAGCGGCGCTGCTGGCGAAAACCGATCTGACCACCGAACTCGTCAAGGAATTCACCGAACTGCAGGGAATTGTCGGCGGGCTCTACGCGCAAGTGCAGGAACTCGACGAAGGCATAAAGCCCGACGTGCAACTGGCGGTTTCGCGCGCCATCTACGATCACTACAAGCCCGAATCGATGGAGGACGGCGCGCCCACAACGATTGAGGGTGCAATTCTCTCGATCGCCGACAAGGCGGATTCGATCGCGGGAATGTTCGCGCTGGGGCTCATTCCCAGCGGGTCGAAGGATCCATTCGCGCTCCGCCGCCAGACCAACGGCATTGTGAAGACGATCGCCGAGCACAAACTGCCGTTGCGCCTCTCCGAGATCATGGCCGATGCGCGCAGCCGCTATAAAGACTCCGAGGCCGAGAAGAAGTTCTCGAACGCCGGCTACGCCGAAGCGGTGCACGGTTTTTTCCGCGAACGGCTGGAGTTCTACCTGAAGGATGCGCATGAACCTCGATACGCGTATGACGTGGTTAACGCAGTGCTTGCGGTCGATGCCGACGACGTGGTGGATGCGGCCGCCCGCGCCGAAGCGGTGAGCAAGGTGCGGGGATCGGCTGATTTCGCATCCATCGCCAGCGCCTTCAAGCGCATGAAGAACATTCTGCGCCAAGCAGATGAAAAGAAAACCGTTATTGCGGTGCGTGTCGACGCAGTGGGCCTCCAGGAAGAATCCGAGAAGGAGCTCGCCGCCATGATCCCGCAGACCGTGGCCATGGTCGAGAAGCTGCGGGCGAAGCGCGATTACGAAGGGGCGCTGCTCGAGATCGCGAAACTGCGTCCGGCCATCGACAAGTTCTTCGACAAGGTCATGGTCATGGTGGACGACGCCAATCTCCGCGCTAATCGCTTGGCTCTGCTGCAGACCGTGGTGAAGGAATTCTCCACGATCGCCGATTTCTCCGAGATCGTGACCGAAGGCAAAGATCCTACGAAATAAGTATCTAAAGAATACGAAGAAGAGGACGCAAATGGCAACGACAACTCTCCCCGATACCGAAATCATCGAATCAAAACCCACGGAATCAAAACCCACGGCCACAAAGTATGTCTACTCCTTCGGCGGCGGCAAGGCCGACGGCAACGGCAAGATGAAAGACGTTCTCGGTGGTAAGGGCGCCGGGCTTGCCGAAATGACTAACGCCGGGCTCCCGGTGCCTCCCGGATTCACCATCCAGACCGAGGCCTGCCGCGAATACATGCGCAATGCCGTCTCGAAAGACGTCGACCGCCAGATGCAAGAAGCATTGGCCAAGCTCGAAGCGCTCCAAGGCCAGAAGCTCGGTAAAGGCGACAACCCGCTGCTGGTGAGCGTGCGTTCGGGCGCGAAGTTTTCCATGCCCGGCATGATGGATACGATCCTCAACCTCGGCCTCAACGACCAAAGCGTCGAAGCCCTGGCCAAACGCACCAACAACCCGCGCTTCGCCTACGACTCCTATCGCCGGCTGATTCAGATGTTCGGCAACGTCGTGCTCGACGTCGAGAAATCGGTCTTCGAAGAGATTTTCGATGCCAAGAAGCACCAGAAGAAGACCAAGTTCGACACCGGCCTTGACGCGAAGGCGCTGCAAGAGGTCATTGTCGACTACAAGAAAGCCGTCAAGAAGCACGCCAAGCGCGACTTTCCGCAGGACGCCATCGAGCAGTTGGTGATGGCGCGCGATGCCGTGTTCCGCTCCTGGCAGAACGATCGCGCCAAGCACTATCGCCGCATCAACAACATCGATGACATGCTCGGGACGGCGGTCAATGTGCAGGCCATGGTCTTCGGCAACCTCGGCGATACCAGCGGCACCGGTGTCGGATTCACGCGCAATCCGGCCAACGGCACGAAAGAATTCTACGGAGAATTCCTGCTGAACGCGCAAGGCGAAGATGTGGTTTCCGGCGTGCGCACTCCGGTTCCAATCCTCGAACTCGAAAAGGTCATGCCCGATGTTTATAACCAGTTGCGTGATATCACGACGCGGCTGGAGAAGCATTACAAGGACATGCAGGATTTCGAGTTCACCATTCAGGATCGCAAACTCTACATGCTGCAGACGCGCAACGGTAAGCGCACGGGACTGGCCGCGGTTCGCGTGGCGTTGCAGATGGTGGACGAAGGGCTGATCACCAAGGAAGAAGCGATTTTCCGCGTCGATCCGAATCAGCTGTATGACTTCCTCGTGCCGCGCCTCGATGAAAAGGGAAGCAAAGTCGAGGTGTTGGCGAAGGGCCTGCCCGCGTCTCCGGGCGCGGCCGTTGGACAGATCGTTTTTACCGCCGACGAAGCCGTGGAAAAAGCGGGACTTGATCGAAATATTCCCGTGATTCTGGTGCGCGCCGAAACCACGCCGGAAGACATCCACGGCATGGAAGTCGCCAAGGGCATTCTCACTTCGCGCGGTGGCATGACCAGCCACGCCGCCGTCGTCACGCGCGGCATGGGCAAATGCTGCGTAGCGGGCGCCGGCGACATCGACGTCGATGAAAAAGCGCGCGAGATGCGCGTCAAAGGCCAGACCTTCCGGGCCGGCGACTGGATCTCGCTCGACGGCACGACCGGACGCGTCATCAAGGGCAAGCTGAACACGCTCGACCCCTCGCCGGACGATCCCGAGCTTGAAAAATTCATGGACTGGGCCGACCCGTACCGCACGATGAAGGTCCGCGCCAATGCCGACATCCCCCGCGATGCCATTCAGGCGCGAGCCTTTGGCGCCGAAGGCATTGGCCTTTGCCGTACCGAGCACATGTTCTTCGGCGAGCAGAAAATTCCGCACATGCGCGCCATGATTCTCGCCGACAACGAAAAAGACCGCCGCGCGGCGCTCAAGAAACTGCTGCCCATGCAGCGCAAGGATTTCGAAGGCGTATTCAAGGCGATGGACGGATTCCCGGTTACCATTCGCACGCTCGACCCGCCGCTGCACGAGTTTTTGCCGCGCCGCGAAGATCTGATGGTGGATATCGCGACGCTCCAGTATGCGGACGCGAAGGAGAAGAAGTCGCTGGTTTCAAAGTATCGCGACTACGGAGCGAAGGCGGTTACCGACTTAAAGAAGCTGATGCCCATGCTTCTAAGCCGGGTCGAGCAGCTTCACGAATTCAACCCCATGCTCGGACACCGCGGTTGCCGGCTCGGCATCACCTATCCCGAGATTACGGAAATGCAGGCGCGCGCCATCTTTGAAGCGGCTGTCGCTGTTGCCAAGGACGGCGTCAAGGTCTATCCCGAAGTGATGATCCCGCTCATCGCCACGGTGAATGAAATGGCGAATCAAGCGGCGATCGTGAACCGGGTGGCGAAAGAAGTCTTCAAAGAAAAAGGACGCACCGTCGAGTACCTCGTCGGCACCATGATCGAGTTGCCGCGCGCCGCCCTGATCGCCGGCGAGATCGCGAAGGAAGCCGAGTTCTTCTCCTTCGGCACCAACGATCTCACGCAAACCACCTGGGGTTTTTCGCGCGACGACGTCAACAAGATTCTGCCCACCTACATCGCCGAAGGCATCATCAAGCAAGATCCGTTCGCCGTTCTCGATCAGGAAGGCGTAGGCCAGTTGGTCAAGATGGCGACCGAGCGTGGACGCAAGACGCGTCCGAATCTGAAGGTCGGCATCTGTGGCGAACACGGCGGCGAGCCCTCGTCGGTGGAGTTCTGTTATCGGACGGGGCTCAACTACGTTTCGTGTTCGCCGTTCCGCGTACTCACCGCGAGATTGGCGGCGGCTCAGGCGGCTGCGGGCGAGAAGCTGCAGATTGATGCTGGGCGAACGAAATAATTTAAGGGCATCGAAGCCATTGGATCGCGGCTTCGGTGCCCTTTTTGTTTTTGCGCGAACGCGCTCGCCGCTGTCGGAGGCTCCTACTGCACCCTCTGCAGCCGGTTGATGAGCTTCTGCGCCAGATTCTCCTCTGATTCCGACCAGAGCAGCCGTCCCGTAGCCCCGGCATTTTTTTCCACCAAAGCAGTAAACTCCACCAGCTTCTGCACGTTGCTGCGAATGTTCCGTTCTGCTTCGGAGGTCAACGAGACTTCCTCATGCAGAAAAGAAGCATCTAGACCGAAATCAATCTGGATATGCCCGGTCTCTTCCGCCGCGCGTTCTTCAAATTCCATTCCCTGCACAATCACCCGGGCCAGCGACGGTTCCTGCACCCATGGGTCCGCGCCTTTCGGAGGAGTCCACAAATCCCAGTAGGCCTCAAACACGTAGGCATAATCATCGTGCAGAAATTCCGCGACTTCCGCCACCGCTTCTTCCGGCGCCACTCCCGGACGGTAGCGGTGCTCCAGAATCGTCGGCTCGCTCCACGACACCGGCTGGATCGCCGAATACGTCACTCCGCTGTGCGCCGCGGAAAACGGAATCTGCCGCAGAACACTTACCGTGCGCGGCAGGATCTCGGCCTCCTCGAAGCTCGGGAACCACAGGCTCAAATAAAGGGAATCGGCCATGAATGTATTCTAAATGGGAGGCGCATTGCGTTGAAGAAGATTGCGGGAGCGGCGGCACCCGCCGCTGGTTTTGACGCAGCAAAAATGCCCTGTTACTATGAACATCGGCGGCAAACAATCCTCTCACCCGGAATCGTCCCCGTCGTCTAGCCTGGCCTAGGACATCGCCCTTTCACGGCGGTAACATGGGTTCAAATCCCATCGGGGACGCCAACAATTCAATGCGTTCGCGGCATCCGCGCCGGTCTTCCCGCAACAGTCCGCAACCATCATGCGTGACCCACCGTTTCCCCGCGCATAATCAGCTTCGCCAGTTGGCCCGGTGTTCATGTTTCGCAGCCCAGCGATAGGATGAAATTTCCCAAAGTTTAATCTATAGTAAGTGAATCGGGGTTATGGTATTGGTGGAGCGGGGTGGCATGTTCCGGAAACCGCCGGGTGCCCGCCGGACGAATTTCGGCGGTCGACGGGTTTTCCATCGCCGGCGTTTCGTTCGGCAAACCCAATGAAGCATCGATCGTTGATAAGCGAAAGGTGAGAGCCGTCATGACACAAGAAAACAACGCTGAAAAACAACAACACTTTGCCACTCTGGCCGTCCATGGCGGACAGGTCGTCGACCCTACCACGAAGTCCCGCGCCGTGCCGATTTACCAGACCACATCGTACGTGTTTGACGACGCCGACCATGCCGGGCGCCTGTTTGCGCTTCAGGAGTTTGGAAACATTTATACCCGGATCATGAATCCGACCACCGATGTTTTCGAAAAACGGATCGCGGCCCTCGAGGGTGGCATCGCCGGACTGGCCACCGCTTCCGGACAGGCGGCCGAGACCTTGACTGCGATTACCCTCGCCTCGGCCGGTGACGAGATCGTATCCACCACGTCGCTCTACGGCGGCACTTACAATCTCTTCCACTACACGCTGCCCAAGTTGGGCATCAAGGTGCGCTTCGTCGATGGCGACGATTTCGACGGCCTGAAGAAAGCGATCAATTCCAAAACCAAGGCGCTCTACACCGAGACGCTGGGCAATCCGAAACTCGACGTGGCGGAAATCGAGACCCTGGCCCGCATCGCCCACGATCATAAAGTGCCGTTCGTGATCGACAACACTTCCGCCACCCCGGCGCTGGTTCGTCCCATCGAGTGGGGAGCCGACATTGTCGTCAATTCGGCGACCAAGTTTATTGGCGGCCACGGCACCTCCATCGGAGGCGTGATCGTGGACGCCGGCAAATTCGACTGGAAGGCCTCAGGCCGTTTCCCGAGCTTTGTTGAGCCCGACCCTTCGTATCACGGGGTCAGCTACACGGAAGCGTTTGGACCCTTGGCGTTCATCCTCAAAGCGCGTGTGCAGGGCCTGCGTGACACCGGCGCGGCGCTCTCGCCCTTCAACGCATTTCTGTTGCTGCAGGGCGCGGAAACGCTCTCTCTCCGCATGGAGCGTCACTCGCAGAATGCGCTGGCGGTGACCAAGTTCCTCCAAAGCCACCCCGGCGTGGAGTGGGTCAACTATCCCGGCGTCCCTTCGAGCAAGTACTACGCGCGGGCGCAGAAATACATGCCCAGTGGTTCGGGAGCGCTGGTCACCTTCGGCATCAAGGGCGGCTCCGAGGCGGGACGGAAGCTGATCAACTCGCTCACCTTGTTCAGCTTGCTGGCCAACATCGGCGACGCGAAATCGCTCGTTATTCATCCCAGCTCGACCACCCACCAACAACTCTCCCCGGATGAGCAGAAGGAAACCGGGGTCACGCCAGAACTCGTACGCTTATCGGTGGGCATTGAAGACATTCGCGACATCGTCGCCGACCTGACCCAGGGATTGCAAAAGGCCACCGGCTTGTCGCCCAAAGCAGGTACGACTAAGTGACCAGAGCCGTTCGCGATTGGCTGTACAGGAAACTGGGAACGCACTCTACACCATCGCGAGAAATGCTCTAAGGTAGAAGTAGACTCAGGACCATGATCATCACTCCGGCGATCCGGGCGAAATACTCTTTTGCGGAACAGGAAGGCTTCGCCCTGGAATGCGGTGGCGAACTTCGCCCCGTAACGATTCAATACGCCGTGTACGGCGAACTCAACTCCGCGCGCGACAACGCTATTCTGGTTTGTCACGCCCTCTCCGGCTCCGCCGAAGTGGCCGATTGGTGGCCCGAGCTTTTTAACGCTGATAGCGGCCTCAACATCGACCGCTATTGCGTCCTCTGCACGAACATTCTGGGATCGTGTTATGGCTCGACCGGTCCACGGTCCGTCAATCCCACGACCGGCAAGATCTACGGGCCGGATTTCCCGCTGGTCACGGTCGGCGATATTATCCAAACGCAACGAGCTGTTCTCGATCATCTCGGAATCGATCGCCTTCAACTCGTTATCGGCGGCTCGATTGGCGGCATGCAGGCCTTGCAGTGGGCCATGGATTTTCCCACCCGCGTCGCCAACTGCATCAGCATCGCTGCGGCGCCGCTCGGGCCGATGGGCCTGGCGCTCAATCATCTTCAACGCCAGGTCATCCGCCTCGACGCCAAGTGGAAGAATGGCGATTACGGGGACGACCCGCCCGTCGCTGGATTAGCCCTGGCGCGCAAGATTGCCATGTGCTCTTACAAGTCGGCGGAGTTGTTCAGCACCCGCTTCGGCCGCAACCCCAACCGCAACGGCGAAAATCCCTGGGCCGAACCGAATGCTCGTTTCGATGTGAGCGGCTATCTCGACCATCAGGGCGAAAAATTCGTCCAGCGCTTCGATACGAACTCCTATCTCAGCATCACCCGAACCATGGACACCTTCGATCCCATCCGGAAGTACGGCATCCGCGCCTATGAGCGCATCCAAGCGCGTGTCACACTCGTGGGTATCTCCTCGGATTGGCTTTTTCCCGCCTCCGAGGTGCGTTCCCTGGCGGGTGAGCTGAGAAGCTGCGGCGTGGATTGCAACTACTGCGAAATCGAATCCTCCCATGGCCACGACGCTTTTTTAGCCGAGCCGGACAAACTCGCCTCCATCCTGGCCAGCAGAATGTCGCCGGGAAATACGCTGGGGTAACTTGATAAGGTGTTTTTCCCTGTTGCTCTGTTCCCCTGTGGTTAACCTTTTTTCCGTTTGAGCCGCATGAACGCATCCGCAGCGACCACGCCCTGGCCTTCAGACAAAAGCGGCAGTGGATTCTTGTTTGTTCCACAATTTGTTCTCTTTTCCCCAAGTGAAGACTACGAGTGGGTATGCCGTCGCATATCGATCCACGGGATTGCGGCTGCCCGCAACGCGTCCCGGCCATGTGCACCGCTGCGCAACCTAGATCCTCCAGTGATCAGTTCAAAAGCGGCTAACGCTTCCTCGTGATGGAGTGAACCGAATTATCTTTCTGGAAACCAGGGAAGGAACACGCTGGTGCTTCTTGCGTACTGAGCGAAATCGGGATGCTCGGCCATCTTTTTTTCCAGCATGGGAATCCCTGAAACCTTCAGGATCAAGATCGTGATCGTGAGGGGCCCGACAATCCCAAACCAGCCGCCCGGAACGCCGAGCGCGATTAGCCAAATGCCCCACCACAGTGCAACCTCTCCGAAATAATTGGGGTGCCGGGTATAACGCCACAGCCCGCTTCGCAGGAGCTTACCCTTGTTGAGCGGGTCTTTCACAAACCGGGCGAGCTCGGCATCACCCACCGATTCGAAAAGGAAACCAAACAGCCAAATACAAACGCCGATGCTGTCGAGAAGACTGAGCGTCCCGCTCGGTCTTCGATTGATCATCAGCACCGGCAACGAGACGAGGAATAGGAGCGCGCCCTGCAAAAGGTACACTTGCGCATACGAGCGAACATAGAACCACCTGCCCCATTGCCGTCTCCAGGCCAAGTAGCGGTAATCTTCCGCCTTGGCTCGATGGCGCGCATGAATGTGCCATGCTAGACGCAATCCCCATACGCTCACCAAAATGCCTACCAGCACGCCTCGCGGTCCTGATCCGCCGGATAGGAAGAAAGATGCCCACGCCAGAAGCACGAAGCCCAGGCCCCACGCCACATCGGCTACGTCATTCCTTTTTTTGAACCATGAGATCAGGAACCACAGGGTCATGTATCCCCAGAGCACGAAGGCCAAAGTTCGATAGTAGTTCATAGGCGAGTGGTTTATAGGCCAAGCTTCGCCGCAACGGCGTAGGTTGCGACGGATACGGAAGCAGCCAATACAGTACCCCAGATCAGATCTACCACCGTCACCGCCAGGGACCAGTTCTTGAGCGTGGCGAGATTCGTGAGATCGTAGGTCGCATAGGTAATGAGACCGAATAATGCCCCGAACAAGAGCGCACGCGCCCAGGAGCCTTTCTCGATGGCCGGAGTGACGACGAACACCACTAAGCCCGCTATGAAGAGGAGGTAAAAGAGGATGGCCGCCGCCCAATTGACGTTGGTCTTCATGAGGAATCCGATGTGTTTGGCGTAGAAATTCTTCGCGGCCAGGCCGAGCCAGACCATATCCAGCGCAAAGAAAATCGGGAGGGCAATGCAATAGACTTTCAAGAACATAGCGTCACCAGTTGAGATTCATAGTTACGATCTGCAATCCTGCCTGTGACTCTCTGTGACACAAGCCGCCACTATGGCACCGAATTCTGCTGAATGTATTTTTTGCTGTCGAACTTCTTTCCAGTGCTCTCGCCGGACATATATCGAATCTGGCCGAAGATGGGCCGCTCAAACCAAGGACGGTCGAATTTTCCTACAATCGACCACGCAATCCCGGTGTACCCGTTGGGGTCGCGCCCGTCCAGTTGATACTTGTCGTTCAGCCGCACAGCGATCTGGTAGGCTTCAGCCGGTGATGGACTCCAGTGCAGGATCTTTTTCGCCCAGTACATCCGCACATAGTTGTGCATCCAGCCGGTATTGACCATCTGCATCTGGGCGGCATTCCAAAGCGAATCGTGGGTCTCTGCGTGTTCCATCTGCCTTTCGCTGTACAGTACCGGGCGATTGTCCTTCGCATGGCTGGCCAATGTGCGGTGGGCCCACGGCTCGGCACACTCGAAATTGTCATAATTCGGATCGAATCGCACCAGGTTGACGGCCAACTCGCGCCAGGTAATGAGCTGGTTCAAGAATGCTTTCTTATCCTCGTTGGGAGCGTCGGCTTTCTGTACGGCCAGCGCGACGGTAAGCGGACTGATATGTCCGAAATGCAGATAGGGCGAGAGCCGGCTGGTTCCGACCACCTCCGGCCGATTGCGTTTGACGCCATAAGTACCCAGGCCGTGCGCGATGAATTCTTTCAGAAGCCGGAGCGCTTCGTTGGTGCCGCCGCGAAAGTCTGACACCGGACCAACCGAGGCGTCAAGGGGCCAGCCCTGGGTGATCTCAAACTCCGGGTCGAGCGACTGCAACGCCGGCGGCTTTCTCCACGCTACTCCTGCTTTTGTATTTTTCGGCGGGACGAGGAAGCGCCCGAGTTGCGCCTGTAATCTCGGCCGGATGATGTGCGCCGCGTACTGCGCTTTTTCCAGCAGTTTCGAGGGCACGATGACATCTGCGTCAACGGTCCAGAGAGGGGTGCTGAGTTTCTTGGCGGCTGAGCGCCGCCAGGACTCGGGCTCCCTCATCGGATTTTCGTCGCCCACCACAAGCGACGGCCTAATTTCCTCGCAGAACTTGGTGAGACTGTGCTCTGGAAAGCGCCGCAGGACGAAACCGATGTTGCGTTTCCTGAGCGACTCGGCGATGTCCGGAATGCCTTGGGCGAGGAAACGGTAGTGGCGAAGGTTGGCACGCGGATAAAACGGAACCGGCGCGAAGAATACGACGGCAGGCTTCGCCAGCGCGTTCGCTGCCTGAACAGCCACTTCCAGCGCGGGATTGTCCAAACCCCGCTGCGCGCGTTGCATCCAGTAAACGACGCAAGTGCCCGCCGGATCGGGCGGTCCTGAACGCCGCACGGTAACGCGCGAGTCGATCGAGAGTCGGTTCAGCTCATCCATGACTTTGCAATGCACGGCGGTGCAATGCATGGTTGTGCAATGGCGGTTGTGCAGGTATCTGGATTGTCATCGAGTTCGGCCTGGTCCATCCCGGGAAAACCGACCTCGCGTTCGCTGGCCCATCGTCTGGCCCTCGCGGTACAGAGCAGGTCCTCTAACAATTTCAGACGGCGCGTGAGATCTAGAACGCGCTCGATGCGCTTTTCGAGTGTCGAGTTCGCGCCGAGCTGTGAAGGTACAAGTTCTGTAGCCATAAATCACCTCGTGAACACTGTTTCTTCTTGCGCTCTAACCGCATGAGTCGGCGACTGGCGGAGCGCACGGGACAGCCAGACATAGAGAAGAAGGATCGCGGGCGCACCGATCAACAGCCAAGCCAACATGGCGTGCACTTCCGCCAGCCACAGGGTCGCAACCGCATGCGGCAAGCCGGCGCGGGCCATCGCTAATATCTGCGTCAGCGACAAACGCAAAGGAGCGGCGCGAAATAACATCTCACCCAGGCGGATGAACGGTAACAGCAAGAATAGTTGCAAAGGGTAGATCAGGTAGTTGACCAACTGGATGGCGGGGAGGTTCAGGCCGAAAATCAAGGCTGCGGCTGCGCACAACAGGGTCGTTGAACCGGGGACCGGAAAGATGCCCAGGACAATCCCAAAAGCGAGGCTCAGGGCAATCTTCTCGGGAGTGATCCCTTGGGTGAGAAGAGCAACGATGGGGGCAATGAAACGGCGATGGAGAAAGCCGCGTTTCATGACGCCGTCCTGACTTTCAAAGGTCTCATAATATCGAGTCTTAGATCCCAAAGTCTGAAGTACGTTTGCGAGCGACGCTCAGATGGCCCAAGGCGACCGCTAAAATCTTCCTCCTAGCGCGGCCAGTTGGTGTTCCAAGGCGGAGAAGTCGTGCAACACCAACCAGCGAGAACCCGCGGTCGCCTGCTCCAAGGGCAGTTGTGGCGGGCCGCCCAGCCAGAGAGCGGCGTTGCGAGGCAGCTTGCGGGCCATGTGATTGATCTCCTCCAAGGTTTCTGGGACGGGAGTTGTCGAGAGGCTGAGCAAAACGACGTCCGCCTTACTTTTTCGGGCAGCCAGGATGATGTCCGCCGCCGGCAAATCCGTGCCCAGATAAACGACACCCAACCCGGCAATCGCCGTCAGCATGGCTGCGGCCAGAGTGGGGAAAGCGTGGCGCTCGTGGCGCGGCGTGGCTAACAAAGCTCGCGCGGGTGGATTCGACGGCGAATAGGTTCGCACCAGCGAGGACAGCAAGGCGGTCAGGAGTTGGGTCAGCATGTGCTCTTGCGCAATGCTGCATTTGCCGTCGTGCCAGCGGTCCCCGATCGTGCGCATCAACGGAAGAGCAGCCTGATGGACAAAGTCCCTAGGGCTGGCCATGGCGGCGGCTAGACGGTTAATCTCGCGATCCGTGGCCGCGTAGTCGAAGCGGTCGAGAGCCCTCAGGATGGGCGTCAGGATCGCTTGCGAGGATGATGTCTTGGAGACGATTCCTCGCCCCGACAAGGAAGAGCTCTTCTCGATCAGATCGCGGAGCTGCCGGTCCCCTACTCCGGCGACCTGGCCGATGGAATGCCCCTCTTCGACCGCTTGCCGCAATAGCAGAAGCCTCTTGATTTGTTCTTCGGAATAGACCCGGGCGCCCGCGGATCGTTTCGGAATCACGGCCCGGTAGCGCCGCTCCCAGGCACGCAAAGTGTCGAGCGGAATTCCGGTGAGCTTGGCGGCGGCACTGATGGGATAGGAGGTTGGCATCCGGCGAGAATCGTAACAGTCCGATTTTCTTCTGTCAAGCATACGTCATGGACAAAGACTTGACAACTTAGAGTGGGAATTGTACAACATAGGGAAGCAATCCGTTGCCCCGCCTGACTACGTACCTGGTCCAGAGAGGTTTTCGACCCCCAAGTCAGACAGTCAGAGGAAGGAATCTTCGTGATCAAGCCATTGCACGGCTACAATTTCGGGACGGTCATTCCTTTCTTGCTGCTGCATGCGGGCTGCGTCGCTGTGTTCTTGGTCCCGTTCCGGTGGTCTTTGGTGTGGCTCATGGTGGCGATCTACGCGGTTCGTATGTTTGGCATCACCGCCGGATACCACCGCTATTTCAGCCACCGCGCCTACAAGTTGGGGCGTGGCTGGCAGTTTGCAATGGCATTTCTGGCAGAGACCTCGGGGCAGAAAGGCGTGTTGTGGTGGGCGGCACATCATCGCGTTCATCATCGCCACGCAGACCATGATCCCGATATTCATTCCCCGTTGAAACGCGGATTCTGGTGGGCGCATGTCGGTTGGGTTCTGTCGAACGAATACGACAAGTACAACCCGGCGCTGATCCGGGACTTCGGGAAGTATCCGGAATTGCGCTGGCTGGACAAGCACTACATGGTTCCACCGGTAGCTCTAGCTTTGCTGCTGCTGCTCAGCGGAGGGCTGGGAGCACTGGCGTGGGGATTCGTGGTCTCGACCGTCCTGCTGTTTCACGGGACTTTCAGCATCAACTCGGCAGCGCATCTTTGGGGCTCGCGGCGCTTCGACACTCCGGATGACAGCCGCAACAACTTTGTGCTCGCCTTGATCACGCTCGGGGAAGGCTGGCACAACAATCACCACAAATTCATGTACGCATGCCAGCAGGGAATTCGGTGGTGGGAAGTGGATGTCACGTACTACGGACTGAGGATACTGAACTGGGTGGGAGTTGCCAGAGAGTTGCGAGGGATTCGGCGGCCACTTTCGGAAAGCGAGGCGGGATGAGCCGGGTCGCAGTCATCGGAGCAGGGATCTCGGGAATGGCGGCGGCTTACCTGCTGAGCCAGAAACACGAGGTGTGGCTGTTCGAGAAGGATTTGCGTCTCGGAGGCCACACGCATACACATGAAATCGAAACCAGTCGCGGCGTCTTGCCGATCGACACTGGTTTCATCGTGCATAACGACCGCACGTACCCGAATCTGGTTCGATTGTTTCGACAGATGGGCAGCTCGCGTCAGGCAAGTGACATGTCGTTTGGCGTGTCCTGCCGCGAGACTGGATTTGAATACAGCAGCCGTGGACTGAGCGGGTTCTTCGCGGGCCGAAACAATTGGTATCGCCCGGGACACTATCGATTTCTTACGGAGATCATGCGCTTCAACCGGGAAGCTCGCAAGCTTCTGCAGGATCCGGCCAACTCCGAAATTACCTTGCGAGACTATCTGCATGCTCATCAATTCGGAGGCGAGTTCACGCGTTACTACTTGCACCCGATGGCGGCAGCGGTGTGGTCCACTTCTCCAGAGGAAATCGAAGACTTTCCGGTTTTTACTTTGATCCGATTCCTCGAGAATCACGGGCTGCTCGGTTTGTCGACGGCGCCGCAATGGTACGTGCTGCAAGGCGGCAGCAGCGCGTACATTCCGCCACTGACTGCGCCCTACCGGGAACGGATTCGTTTGGGAGCGAAGATCGAAGGGGTAACGCGCACGCCGGCCGGAGGGAGAATTCATTTCGAAGACCATCCGCCGGAGTATTTCGACGAAGTCGTATTCGCCTGTCACGCGCCGCAAACGCTGCAACTGCTACAGGACATAACCCCGGTCGAGCGGCAGGTGCTGAGCGGTTTCCGTACCAGCCGCAACGAGACGGTGCTGCACACCGACTCAAGCCTGCTGCCGCGGCGGCCGGGGGCGCGTGCATCGTGGAACTATCATCTCGGGACGCGGCGGCGAGCGGCCACGCTGACGTATCACATGAACCGTCTGCAGAGCCTGCCTACGCCGGAAGACTACTGTGTGACCTTGAACAATGTTCAGTCCGTGGACGAACGCCGCATTCTGCGCGAGATGACCTACTTCCATCCTCTTTATACGTTGGAGGCGGTGCGGGCGCAGGCGCGCTGGCCGGAGATCAGTGGCCACAACCGGACGCACTTCTGCGGTGCATACTGGTTCTACGGCTTCCATGAAGACGGGCTGAATTCGGCGATTCGCGTGGCGGACAAACTGGGTGTGGCCTGGAACGTGGCGGGAGAAGCGGCGGCATGATGGAATCGGGAATCTATACCGGCACTTTGCGTCACCGCAGGTTCCACCCTGCCCGCCACGAGTTTACCTACCCGCTGTTTATGGTGTTCCTGGACGTGGACCGGTTGCCGGAGTTGATGAAGGTGTCTCCACTGGCGGCATACAACCGGCGGAACTGGGTCTCCTACCAGGAGCGCGATCACTTCGGAGATCCCGCGAAAACGCTTCGCGAACGATTGGCTCGGGACGCGCATCAAAAAGGTGTAGTGATTCCGGAGGGACGAATCTTCCTACTGACCCATCTCCGTTATCTGGGGTACAACTTCAATCCGGTTTCATTTTTCTACTGTTATGACCGGGAAGACAGATTGCAAATGATTATGGCCGAGGTGAAGAATACTTTCGGCGAGACGGAAAACTACTGGCTCACGCCCAGGATCGAGCAACCGGCCAATGACAACAAGAAGTACCGCTTCCTGAAGACGTTTCACGTGTCGCCTTTCATGAAGTTGGGGCAGGAATACGAATGGACGTTTACGCCGCCCGGCGCGCGGCTGATCACGCAGAGTGTCAGTTATGAGGACCGGCGAGAGATCTTCGATTCCACGCTGACATTGGAGCGCCGGGAGTGGTCGCGGGCTGAGTTGCACCGGGCGCTAATTCGATTTCCCTGGATGACGGCGAAGGTGATCACGGCCATCCATTGGCAGGCGTTGCAGTTGCGGCGGAAGCGGGTTCTGGTGGTCAGGCATCCGGGCGCAGGCCATTTCGAGCGGGCGACCGTTCAGCCTTTGGGGGCATCATGGCGAGCGGAATAGCGGCGAGTCTAGCCAAGAAGATCTTCTTGAAAACTCTAGCCGGCCTGCGGGTGGGGTGCCTGGAGATTGTTTGTCCAGAGGATACGTACTGCTTCGGTGATTCACAACATCCGCTGCATGCGGTTGTGGCCGTGCACGATGAACGGTTTTTTCTGCACGCGCTCCTGGCTGGAGACGTCGGCATCGGGGAAGCCTACATGGACGGCGACTGGTCCACTCCCGATCTGGTTGCGGTGGTTCGCCTGGCGGTACGGAACCTGGATCAACTGGACAACAGCAATCGACTCTTCACGGCGTTCCGCAGAATCGCGGATTTGCTCACTCACCGGCGCAACCGGAACACACAATCCGGCAGCCGCCGCAATATCGCGTATCACTACGACCTTGGAAACGAGTTCTACCGCCTGTTCCTGGACCGCAATCTAGCTTATTCCTGCGCCTATTACGACAGCGTGGATGACACGCTGGAACAGGCACAAATCCACAAGTTCGACCGCATCTGCCGCAAGCTGCAGTTGAGTCCACGCGACCACGTGCTCGAAATCGGAACTGGCTGGGGCGGCTTTGCAGCACACGCGGCCGAGACCTACGGGTGCCGCGTGACAACCACGACCATCAGCCGGCAACAGCACGACTATGCGCGGGAAGTGTTCTCGCAGAGCAGAGCGAGGGAGCGCATCGAGTTGCTGTTCGAAGACTACCGCAACCTGCGCGGGCAGTTCGACAAGATCGTGAGCATCGAAATGTTCGAAGCCGTGGGTTACGAACACTATGACGACTACTTCGGAGCCTGCGATGGGCTGCTCAAAGCGGACGGCAGTATGCTGCTGCAGACCATCACCATTTTGGAGTCGAAGTTTCAGCAATACCGGAAGCAGAGCGACTGGATCAAGAAACACATCTTTCCCGGAGCGGAACTCGCCTCAGTGGTGGAGATTCAGAGGTCGCTGGCCAGCACGACCCGTTTGCAACTTTTCCACATGGAAGACATCGGGATGCATTACAGCCTCACGCTGCGGGAATGGCGCCGCCGTTTTCTGGAACATCTCGCCGAAATACGCCAACTGGGGTTCGACGAGCGCTTCGTGCGCATGTGGGACTACTACCTGGCTTACTGCGAAGGGGCGTTCCGAGAACGCTATATCAGCGATGTGCAACTGGTGCTCAGCAAAGTGGCAAGCAAGATTCAATTGATGAATGAACCAGCAATGGAGCCAGCATGGCAGGAGAACCTGTAATGACGCATCGAGTAGTGATCATCGCGATTTTTGTGGCAGCCATCGCAGTCACGCCGTGGATGGCGTTTGCCGCTTCCGTGCCCTCGGTGGGCAGCATGGCGCCTGAATTCACGCTCCCCTCGCAGGAGGGTACAGCCGTAAGTCTGAAGGACTATCGCGGCAAGTGGGTCGTCTTGTACTTCTACCCCAAAGACTTCACTAGCGGCTGCACGATCGAGGCACACAACTTTCAGCGCGACCAACCGCGGTACCAGCAAAAAGGTGCCGTCGTGCTTGGCGTCAGTGTGCAAGACGCCGACTCCCACAAGCAGTTCTGCACAAAGGAAGGTTTGAGCTTCAAGCTGCTGGCCGACACCGATCACAAGGTCTCCAGTGAGTATGGCTCATTGACCAGCCTGGGGCTGGTGAAATTCGCTTCGCGGCACACCTTCATCATCAATCCCGAGGGTAAGGTAACCAAGGTATTCACCGAGGTGAATCCCAACAAGCATAGTGAGGAAGTGCTGGAAGCTCTCGCCGAACTGCAAAAACAGAGCGGCGGCTCCCGGTAAGGCATTGAGGGCTAACCGACGACCCTATGAACTACGACGCGATTCTGGTTACTTCCTTTGGTGGCCCCGAATGCCCCGATGACGTGATGCCATTCCTGGAAAATGTCTTGCGGGGCAAGAACGTGCCGCGCGAGCGCATGCTGCAAGTGGCCGAACACTACTACCAGTTCGGCGGTAAGAGCCCGATCAACGACCAGAATCGGCGGCTCATCGCCGCTCTTGAAGTCGAACTGGCGCAGAATGGGCCTCGCTTGCCCATCTATTGGGGAAACCGCAACTGGCATCCCTTGCTCGCCGACACGCTGCGTCGGATGAAGGCGAACGGAGTCCGCCGTGCGCTGGCTTTTGTGACGTCCGCTTACAGTTCGTACTCGAGTTGTCGGCAGTACCGGGAAGACATAGCACGGGCGCAAGAAGCAGCCGGCGAGGGCGCCCCGGTGGTGGATAAGATTCGCGCGTTCCACAACCATCCTGGATTTGTGGAGGCCGTCACAGATCGCTTGCAGCAGGCGCTGGCAACGATTCCAGAGGAGCGGCGCGAGGCGGCGCACCTTGTCTATACGGCGCACAGCATACCACTGGCGATGGCGCAAGGCTGTGACTACGAAAAACAACTCAAGGAAACGGGCCGGCTGGTCGCGGAGAAATTGGGACGGAAAAAATGGCGGCTGGTATACCAGAGCCGAAGCGGTCCAGCTTCGCAACCCTGGTTGGAGCCAGACATTCTCGATTGCCTTCCCGAAATCAAAATGCGGGGCGGCAGTTCGGATGTGGTGATCGCTCCGATCGGTTTCGTCTCCGACCACATGGAGATTCTTTTCGATCTTGATACGCAGGCGCGAGAGCTGAGCGCGGAGTTGGGCTTGCACATGGTGCGAGCGGGGACCGTGGGCACGCATCCGCGGTTCCTGCGCATGATTCGCGAACTGATTTGTGAGCGCATGGACGAAGGTCTACCGCGGTGCGCGTTAGGGGTATTGGGCCCGCGCCCCGACGTTTGTGCGGCGGATTGCTGTGCGATGCCAAAGCGGCTGGCGGCGATCTGATGCTGGATTGAGCTGAAGCGCAGGCTGGTAACGCAGATGAAATTGCCCGGAGGGCGTTAAGAAAGGATTCTCGATGCGCGTACTCATCACTGGCGCCACCGGCTTCATCGGCAGAGCGCTGGTTCCCATTCTTCGCCGCGAGGGCCACCAGTTGATCGCCTTGGTACGCTCCGAAGAACGGGCCCGAAGCCTTCTCGGCGCCGAGGTCGAGACCGTAGCGCTCAGTTCTGGCGCTCACGGCCTCAAGCAAGCTCTGGAACGAAGTGACGCCGTCGTGAATCTCGCCGGGGAAGCGATCATGGGCGGACGCTGGACTGAGACACGCCGCCGAGCGCTTGTCGAGAGCCGGGTGCAACTGACCCAGCAACTGGTAACTGCGATTTCTGAAGCACAAGCCCGTCCTAAGACGCTGATTTCCGGGAGCGCGGTCGGCTACTACGGCGATCGTGGCGGTGAGGTTCTCCGCGAGTCGTCGCCGGGCGGCACAGATTTTCTTGCGCAGTTGTGCCAGGACTGGGAAGCGACCGCACGATTGGCCGAGGGTTCCGGTCTGCGGGTTGTGACTCTGCGTACGGGCGTTGTGCTGGGGCGAGACGGCGGGGCGCTGGCGCAGATGCTCCCTGCGTTCCGGTTCGGCGTCGGCGGACCGATTGGATCTGGACGCCAGTACATGCCCTGGATCCACCTCCACGATCTGGTCCGGGTGATCGCGGCCGCGTTGACGGATGATCGTTACGAAGGCCCCATCAATGGTGTTGCGCCGGAACCGGTGACGAGCCGCGAGTTCGCGAAGGCTCTTGGGCGTGCTCTCCACCGGCCCGCTGTTCTGCCGGTGCCGGCGTTCGCTATAAAGGTCATCTTCGGGGAGGCGGCAGGCGTGCTCCTGGGCAGCCAGCGAGTCCAGCCGCAGCGTCTCCGAGACCTTGGTTTCACCTACTGGTTCCCAACGCTCGATCAGGCGATCGCCGACGTCATTCAGACAAACGATGTAGAGATTGTACCCTTCCAAAGCTCTGGTGAACCTCACACGCCTGGCGCGGAGGACTATTTGCGCCAGCGCCGTCCCACGCATGTGCTCCGCGCGAAGACCGTGCTCGATACGCCGTTGGATGAGGCCTTCAAATTTTTCTCGCAGGCGGAGAATTTAGGGCTCATCACCCCAGCGGCTATGCGCTTTGAGATTCAGGGTGGCGTGCCCGCGATTACCGAAGGGGCGACAATCGACTACCAGTTACGCATTGGCCCGATGCCGATTCGCTGGCGGACGAGGATCGCGAAGTGGGAGCCACCGCACCGCTTCATCGATCTGCAGGAATCGGGGCCCTATCGTTGCTGGTGTCACGAGCACACATTTAGCGCCGAAGGAAGCCGGACCGTCATGGAGGATCACGTCTACTACGCGGCACCTCTCGGCGCGCTGGGACGTCTTGCCAACCGCTGGTTCATCGTTCCGACGCTACGGCAGGTATTTGGATACCGTAGCGACGTGATTCGACTGCGCTTCGGGACAGGGGCCGTTTTTTCGCGGCGGTAACGCGGATTCAAAATTCCGCCGGGGACGCGAACAAAACAAAATCAGCTTCGAACATAAGCTCCTGCGGCCTCCGCAGAGGGGTCACCACGCTTTCCGGGCTGCCTACCGGGTCTGGGCAGGGCTTTTCTCTGCGTGTGATTACGATCACATGCCCCTGTGATTCTTGACGCAGCAATCTCCCATGACGACCCCGATAATCACCCATCGGTCGTCAACCAAAAATAGATGATCTAGCACGCGACGTCGGTCGCCGCGAGGCGAGCAACGACTTGGCCGGAACTTTACATCCGCATGACATCATGCGGCATTACATTCGGAAAGAATCAACAATCGCTTTGTTTGCGGAGACAAGAATGAGATTCCAAATGAAAAAAGTGTCGAGCCCTTTGCTGGCGACAGTTCCCGTCGTGGTTTTGCTGCTTCTTGCTGCGTTGAATCCCCCTCGTGCTTTGGGGGTTCCAAGCTATGCGCGCCAGACGGGGTTGGCGTGCAGCGGCTGCCACTACGCGCCTCCGGAACTGAACCCTGCCGGACGCCGGTTCAAGCTGCTCGGTTATGTCGACCGAGGGGATGACACGAAGGTCGTGACATCGGAGGGAAGCAAAACGCATGCGGCGCTCAATCTTCTCGCAGCGCTGCCACTTTCCGTAATGCTGGAGACGTCTTTTACCAACACCAAGTCACCGCAGCCGGGGACCCAGAATGGTAATTTTGAATTTCCTCAAGACATCTCCCTCTTTCTGGCTGGGGCATGGACCAGCAACGTGGGCAGTTTTCTGCAAGTAACGTATGACGCCCAAGCCGACCACTTCAGCATGGATAACACGGATATCCGCTACGCGAACAAAACGAAATTGGGTGGCAAGGAACTGGTTTACGGCTTGGATCTCAACAACAATCCGACCCTGGAAGACCTCTGGAACACTACGCCTGCATGGGGTTACCCGTGGATCGCCAGCGATGTTGCACCCACTCCCAACGCCACTCCCATCATTAACGGGCCCTTGGCGCAGGACGTCGCAGGCATCGGTGGCTATGCGATGTGGAACAGTCATCTCTATTTGGACCTGGCGCTTTATCGCTCGGAACACGTCGGCGCACTCCAGCCGAACCCCGGTCTTGGTTTTCCCGTCAACATCGTCGGGGTTGCGCCGTACTGGCGCGTCGCCTGGCAGGAGTCAACCGGGACGACGCAGTTTATGATCGGCAGCTATGGAATGCACCTGAAGAGCACAAACGGTCTGATCAATAATGGGGCAGGCGACCTCTACGACGGCTACACCGATTGGGCCTTCGACACCCAATACGATCGGACATTATTCAGGAAGGACATTCTTTCGCTAAGAGGCACCTATATCCGCGAAAACTCCAATTTGGCATCCAGCGCCAATACGGGTGCGGCATCGCCGGGCGGGCATCACCTGAACACCTTTATGCCCAACGCCGAATTCCATTTCGGCAATCGCTATACGGGCACGTTCGGTTGGTTTATTACTTCGGGCACTGCCGATCCCTTGCTGTATCCGCCGACGGTTCCGGTGACCGGCAATTTCAATGGCGACCCACGAAGCGCCGGATATATCGCGAACTTCTCCTATTGGCCGTGGCAGAATCTACAGCTCGCCGCCCAATACACCGCATACACACGCTTCAATGGCGGCTCAACCAACTACGACGGCGCGGGCCGCAACGCCAGCGCCAACAATACTGTGTATCTGGATGCGAAATTCGTGTTCTGATACGCGCGTCAGTAATTACCAATTCCAAATACAAAAGAGAAAAGCGCAGGAGAGAAAAATGACACGCACTTTCATGATGGTGATGGCCGTGGTAGCGGTAACGATGCTGAGCTTGGCCGCCAGCGCAGGCACGATCAGCGGCAAGATTTCCGGCGTTTCGGGCGAGTCGGTGGTTTACGTCGAAGCGCCCGCCGGCAAAACCTTCCCCGCCCCCACCCAGGAGCCCGTGATCGACCAGAAGGGCTTGATGTTTCAGCCGCATATTACAGCTGTGCAGGTAGGCACAACCGTGCAATTCCTGAACAGCGACAATGTGGCCCACAATGTGTTTTGGTCTTCGGTCGGCGGCAACAAGAAGCTCACCCACAACCTGGGCACTTGGCCGAAGGGCGACAAGCGCCCCTTCAAATTCGACAATCCTGGCGCGGTGCCGCTGCTATGCAATGTCCATCCCGAGATGGCTGGCTATGTTGTGGTCTCGCCAACTCCGTACTTCGCAGTGACCGATAAGTCGGGAGCGTACAAGATCGAGAACGTCCCGGACGGCAGCTACACCGTAACCGCGTGGCATGAAGGCGCCAAGAACAAAACCCAGCCAGTGGCTGTGGCGGGCGATACCAAAGCGGACTTCGCGCTGAGCAAATAGTTAAGCCATCGAGCGTCGGCGCCCCAAACCTCGCACGGTTTGGGGCGCCCCGCTCTTCACGAACGACCGGGGTGCGGCCGCTTGCTGAAACGCTTCAAAGACAAGAAAGTCGACAGGGATTGGCTCAACACCAATTTTCCCTGCATGATGGCTTGTCCCGCCCACACCAACGCGGGCCGATATGTCTCGCTCATTGCGGAAGGGCGATTTGAGGAAGCGTATAAGTTCGCCCGCGACCCCAATCCGCTGGCAAGCATCTGCGGCCGAGTTTGCGCTCATCCCTGTGAAACCGCCTGCCGCCGTGGCGATATCGATCGCCCCATTTCCATCCGCGCGCTCAAGCGCTTCCTGACGGAGCGGCACGGGCCCGAATCCAAGCGTCCTGTCGATGTCTATGCGGGACGCGCTCAGCGCAAGCTGCCCTTCAAGGTTGCCGTGGTCGGCGGCGGACCTGTGGGACTCTCCGCGGCGCACGACCTGGCGCTCATGGGCTATTCCGTCACGATTTTTGAAGCCGCGCCGGTAGCTGGCGGAATGCTCTACCTTGGCATCCCCGAATACCGTCTGCCGCGCGACGTGGTGGAGGCGCAGGTGCGCGAAATTCTCGCGACCGGCGACATTACTCTCAAGCTCAATCACGCCGCCGGACGCGACTTCACGGTTTCCGAGTTGCGTCACCAGGGCTTCGATGCCGTGCTGATCGCCGTGGGCGCGCATCGCAGCCGCGATCTCACCATTCCGGGCGTTGATCTGGATGGCGTTTACAAGGGCATCGACTTTCTCCTTAACGTGAATCTCGGCTACAAATTCACCATCGGCAACAAGGTCATTGTGATCGGCGGCGGCAACGTGGCTATGGATGTGGCGCGGTCCGCGGCTCGCGAGGTGGTCCGGCAGCACGTCGGCGGAGTCGAAGACCTGGAGCCATCGGCTGAGAATGTAAGCGCCGTGGCCACGAGGGAAATGGTGGACGTGTCACTGTCTGCTCTTCGCCTGGGCGCGCAGGAAGTGCATCTCGTCTGCCTGGAAAAGCGCGAAGAGATGCCGGCGGCGCTGGAAGAGATTGAAGAAGCCGAAACCGAAGGCATCATCATGCATCCCGGCCTCGGCCCGAAACGCATGATTGGCAAAGACGGCCGGGTGATCGCATTGGAGACGCTGAAGACGAAATGGGTGTTCGATCAGAATCGGCGCTTCAATCCTGCGTTTTACGAGGGCAGTGAAACGCTATTGGAGTGCGACACCATTATTATGGCGGTCGGTCAGGCGCCGAATCTGGATTTTCTCAAGCCCGAAGACGGCGTGGAATTGTCTCCCCGCGGACTGATTGCCGTGAACCCGCAGACCCTGATGACCTCGGCCAACGGAGTCTTTGCCGGCGGCGACTGCGTGTTTGGACCTCGACTGATCATCGACAGCGTGGCCGACGGCAAGCGCGCCGCCATGGGCATCGACGAGTTTCTGCGCCTGCACCGATCGCGCGAAGCTGCCGCCGGGGCCGATAGTGGCGATGGCGAAGAGAAGGGTGTGTCGTCTGAGGGTACGTCCGGAGGTGCGTCCATCGAAAGTGTGGCTCGCGGCCGTCACGCAGCGACTGACATTGATGAATTCATGCTCGTCGAGAAGCACCCCGAGCCGATCATCGAGGTAGAAGTGCTGAAGCGCCACAGCATGCCGATGGACTTGTTGGATCTGGTTCGCCCACCCATCCCGATGCTGCCGCTGGAACGCCGCACCGGAGTGACCGAGGTCGAAGTCGGCTACGACGTTCACTCGGCGATGGAAGAAGCCCAGCGCTGCCTGCATTGCTGGGTGAACACCGTTTTCGAGGGAGTTCCCGAAGATGGCAGCATGTGCATTCTGTGCGGTGGTTGCGTCGACGTCTGCCCGGAGAACTGCCTTGAGCTCGTAGCGCTGGATCGCATCCAGTTCGAGCCAGAAACCGTGCAGCAGATTCGCGACAACCAGGAATTGTTCAGCGTCGAGTTCGACGAAATCGCGGCGGATGAGCTTGGTATCGTAACCGGCTCCGCCATGCTGAAAGACGAGACGCGCTGTATTCGTTGCGGGCTTTGCGCCGCGCGTTGTCCCGTCGGCACCATCACCATGGAGTCTTACAACCTGGTTTCCGCCGAGCCGACCGGCTTGATTTCGGTGGAAGCCATCGATGGGCCGCTCCGACCCAAAGCGCCGGTTGCGGCTGGAGGCCCGAAGTAAGCGTTCGAGGTTAACGTTCCGAGGTCAACGCTCGAGGAAAACATGCCCGAAGAAAAACCAATCACGCCCGCGGAATCCGGTACCGACATCGACCGCCGCTCCTTTTTCGTCAAGCTGGGACTGGGATCGTTGAGCATCGCCGCGGCCGGCACCGCGGCATTCTCCTACCAGTTTCTCTCGCCCAATGTTTTGTACGAACCTTCGCCGATCGTCAACGCGGGCAAGCCGGAAAATTATCCGGTCGATTCGGTGACGCTCGACGTGAACTCCGGAATCTATCTTGTCCATGCGAAGGAAGGCTTCTTCTCGTTGAGTGCCATCTGCACTCATCTTGGCTGCATGACCGCGTGGAAGCCGGAGTTGGGCATCATCGCGTGCCCCTGCCATGGCAGCAAATTTTATGTTCTGGACCCGAAAAAAGTTCCCGGAACCAAGATTGAAGGCCCCGCGCCCCGGCCGTTGCCCTGGCTGCAAACTTCGCTCAGCGATGAGGGAGACCTGATGGTGGACCGTTCCAAGCAAATTGATCCCATGAAGTTCTTGAGGGTGTGAGCGTGGCGAAAACAATCGCGAACTATTTCGAGGAGTTGCGCGGCACGCGGGTGTGGCGTTCGGTGTTCCGCAGCGGGACCGGGTCGAGCACTCTGCACCGCTCGCTCGCCATCCAGCAGAACGTATTCCTCCATCTTTTCTCTACCAAAGTAAGAACCCGCATGCTCAGCTTCAGCGCCACCTGGTATCTGGGCACGCTGACCTTCGGGACGTTTCTCATCCTGGTGGCGACTGGCATCCCGCTGATGTTCTATTACCATCCCTCGGTGCCGCAGGCCTACGCCGACACCAAGGATCTGCAATTCGTAGTTTCCTCCGGCCTGTTTTTGCGCAACCTGCACCGCTGGTCCGCGCATGCCATGGTCTTCCTGGTGTTCGCGCACCTGTTCAAGGTCTTTTACCGCGGAGCCTATCGCCCGCCGCGCGAGTTCAACTGGGTGATTGGAGTTGTGCTGCTCCTGATTACGTTGTTCCTCAGTTACACCGGCTATTTGCTGCCGTGGGATCAATTGGCGTTTTGGGCGATCACGGTGGGTTCGAATATTGCATCCGCGGCGCCGGTGATCGGCAACAAAGTTCACTTCCTGATGCTCGGCGGCAACGTGGTCAACGCCAACGCTCTGCTGCGCTTTTACGTGCTGCATTGCATGATCCTGCCGCTGATCGCCATCCTCTTTATAGCGGTTCACTTCTGGCGCATTCGGAAGGATGGCGGTCTTTATGTCCACCAGAGCGAGCCGAAAACCGTCGCCGCGAGCGCCGCCGCGGCGAAAGGAGCGCAATAATAAAGATGAGCGATCCAAAAGATTTCGTCGCCGGAATGGATTCGAACGCCCGCAAGTCGCCGCGGCGTGTCGTCTTCGTCACCCGGCGGACTTCCGCGCAAGTCAAGGTCACGGACGAAGATCAGGTGCAGACGTATCCGGAACTCCTGTTCCGAGCCGTTGTCGCCATCGAAGTACTGGCGATGGCGCTGGTGAGCATGGCGCTTCTCTTCAACGCGCCGCTTGAGGGCATTGCCGATCCCTCACACACGCCGAATCCGGCCAAAGCGCCGTGGTACTTCCTTGGATTGCAGGAAATGCTGCACTACTTTCCGCCCGTGGTCGCGGGAGTGCTGGTTCCGGGTCTAGTGGTGATGGCACTAATTGTGATTCCGTATTTCAACATCAACATTGAAGCCGAGGGTCTGTTCGTAAAAGATCGCAAACGGCGCGTCGCCATTTTCTATGCGGCTGCCATTGCGCTCTGTGTGTTCTTGTTGGCGTTTGATGTGCTCGTGGCGCTAGTGCCAACCCTGATCGTCGCCGCGTTCATGTTGTTGGCGATCCAAAGTTCTTCGCAGTCGCCTTCGGCGTTCCGGCGTTATCTGGCCGCCAAACCTCTTTCGTTCTGGATCATGACCTGGTTCCTGTTCGAACTGGTGGTGCTCACGGCGGTTGGCACTTTCTTCCGCGGCCCGGGTTGGTCCTGGGTGTTGCCCTGGAGGAGCTAACTTGCAGTCATCGAAAAATTCGTCGTCGCTCTGGCAAACGTTGTTCGGCCATCCGATTCGCGCTTTTGGCGTGGTCAGCCTGTTGTTGTTGATCTTGCTGGCCGTTGCCCCGGCCAAGAATCATTTCAGCGAGTGGCGCCATTATCAGAATAAGTATCTGTCTCTAATTGGCAACCGAAGCGACGCGGTCACATTGCAGCGCCACTTTCACGACCATGACGGAATCCAGCAGATCTGGCTGCCGCAACTCGGAGTCGTGGATCGCTGCACCACCTGCCACACCGGCTTGAAAGAAGCGACCTTGGCCGATGTCAGCGCGCAGCCATTCCGCAAGCATCCGGCAATACCGCACACGCTCGACCAGTTCGGTTGCGTCATGTGTCATCGCGGACAAGGTCCGGCAACTACTGTTGAGGAAGCCCACAGCAGCACGCTGGCGTGGGAGCAGCCCATCTTGCCGGCGCGCTACGTCCAGTCTTCGTGCGGACAATGTCATCGCGCTCCTCTAACCGGCACGCCGCAGCTCAACCTCGGCCGCAATCTGCTGTCGCGCTACGGCTGTGTGCACTGCCACACCATCAAGCTGCCTGACGGCACCGCGATGAAGCCAACGGACGATCCGCCTTCGCTTGAGCACGTCGCCGACAAAACCACGCGCGAGTGGATTTACGCCTGGTTGAAGGATCCTCAGGCGTATGCCGTTACCGCAACCATGCCGAATTTCAAATTGAGCGATCCGGACGCGCGCGATATTTCGGCGTTCCTGATCGCCAACAGCACGCCGATCGCCGGAGACACGGCGCCGCTGAGTAAAAACGAGAAAGCCCCCGATCCAACGGCAGGAGCCAGCTTGTACGGCGAGTCGTTCTGCGCTTCCTGCCACGCCGTGCAAAACGCCGCCGGAAACGTGGTGGGCGGTGATGTCGGCCCAGAACTGACGCGGGTCGGCAACAAGGTGAAACCCGAATGGTTGCAGGCCTGGTTGCACAACCCGCGCATCTACGATCCGGGAACGGCCATGCCGCACTACCGCTTCACCGATCCGCAGCTTTCGCTGTTGACCGCCTTCCTCGGAAACAAAACCGATTCCGATCTGCTCGCCAATGTGCATCTCGATGCCGCCACGCCCGAGCAGATTGCCCACGGCAAACTTCTGGTCACCGATTACGGCTGCGCTTCTTGCCACGAGATCGGCGGCATCAAGAAGCCGGATAACTTTGCTCCGGAATTGACCCGCATCGGCAGCAAGCCGCTCACGCAGATTCTTTTCCTGCCCGGCATGACGCATGCGATCCCGGATTACATTGCCGCAAAAATCCGCCAGCCGCGCTCGTTTGGAGCGGCGTTGAAGATGCCGCAGTTCACCCTCGCGCCCGCGCAAATCGATGCCTTGACGACAGCCTTGCTGGCGCTCACCGACCGCGCACAAGACATGCCAAGAGCCTTGACCGTGCCGGCGAAACCGCCTTCGAATTACCAGCCCGCGGGCAGGGCCGGACAGCTTATGTCGGATCTGGCTTGTTTCAGTTGTCACGCGATCAACGGTCGCGGCGGTGATATGGCTCCCGACCTGACCTGGGAAGGCAGTTCGGTGCAGCGGCCGTGGTTGCAGGCATTCCTGAAAAATCCCGGCACGTTGCGGCCGGCGCTGATCCGCCGCATGCCGCGGTTCAACCTCTCCGATGGCGATGCCGCGGAACTGGCCGACTACATCATGACCGTGTATCAGAATCCGGCATTTGACCGCGATTCGATGCCGAACAGCGGCTATCCCCCCGCGCAGGTGGAGCAGGGGAAACAGCTCTTCTATTCCAAATATGCCTGCCAGGGTTGCCACATCGTCGATACCAAGACCGACAAAGGGTACGTGGGTCCAACGCTTACGCAAGTGGGTTCGCGGCTGAACGCGGCGTGGATTTACCACTGGCTCAAAGATCCGCAGGCCATGCGTTCCGGCACGATCGAACCCAACCGCAATATGAACGACGAGGACGCCCGCGCTCTGACCGCATTCCTGATGACGCAGAAGGGCTCCGGCAAGCAGGAGGCGAAGAAATAAAATGGCGAAACACTGGCGAACATTCTTCGCGGCATCTCTTATGTTCGTGTGCGCAGGCTGCACACACACCCAGGGGCCAGCCCCAGCGGTCGCTGCTCTAAAACCAACCGGTTTCGGCTCAGTTCTGATCGAATCGAGCGGAAGCAAACAGATCGGCCCAACGGGCATGGTCCTCGCGCAACCCCTGGTCGTGCAGGTCAACGATGAACAGGGCGCTGCCGTCACCGGAGCGCTGGTCGAGTTCAGCGGCCCGGCGGAGGTCAGCTTCGATCCTGCAAGCGGCCTCACCGATTCCAGCGGACAACTCAGCACGAACGTCGCTCTCGGCGGCATGGCAGCTCGATATCAACTCACCGCCCGCACGCTCGCCAAGACGCAGAAGCCGATTGACCTCAAAATCGAAGAAATTGCACTGGGATATCAGGAACAGCTCGGATTTCAGCTCGACAACAAATACTGCGCGCGCTGCCACAGTTCCGAGTCTTCCGCCGAGCGCGTCTCCAACTACGACAATCTCGCAGTCAAGCCGCACCCATTCGCCGAAGGCGACACGCTCAACAAGATGACCGACGCCGAACTCACATCCATCATCAGCCATGGTGGACCCGCGCTCAACAAATCCGCACTGATGCCCCCCTACGGCTATACCCTCAGCAAGAGCGAGATCGATGCGCTGATCGCTTACATCCGCCTGATCTCCGATCCTCCGTATCGTGCTTCGGGAATGGTGTACGCGAAACCCTAAGCTACCAAGGGCACGAAAGATCACGAACGCTTTTGGTCTCGGTTTCGTAGATTGACCCGCTAGCAATATCTTCGGTCACTTCCCCTCGTCCGCCCGTCATCATATGCTGGTACAAGCATTCGGCCGATACCGGAGAAACTGTGACTTTCGCTAGCACGCAGAACGTCTCGCAACCCGCAGCGCCGTCCCGCTTTTCGTGGTTGGGGCTGTCGCAGGTGTGGGTGCGATTCCTGCTGGCGATCGTCGGGCTGACTCTGGCCTTCGCCGCGGCGTTGTTTTCCACGGTATCGCGCGAGGCCGGAAGCGTTTGGGGAACTGTCATTCTGGCGTCGGCCGCGCTCCTGCTGGCCACTTTCGTCGGCCTTACCACCGTGCCGTACCTCGCGCGCCGCGTTGTTGCCAGCCGTGTCCGCGAAGCCATGGACTACGACGTCACGCGCGCTGGAATGATCTATATCCTCATCAGCGTCGTCATCGGAATCGCCGCCATCAACACCGGCAACAACCTGCTTTACGTGATCGTCGCCGCGCTGCTCTCGGCCATTCTCGTTTCCGGCGTCGCTTCCGCGCAGGTCTTGCGCAGCCTCGCGCTTGATGTTCACTTGCCGGAACACGTTTTTGCCGGACGCCCGATGCTGGCGCGCCTGCTCCTGCGCAACGCCAGTTCGTGGCTGCCGTCGTTTTCCGTGCGCGTGGTTCCCGCAAAACGCAAAAAGAAAGAACGTTGGAGCTGGGAAGCCTATACGTTCGGCTGGCCCCGCAACCGTGCGCCCCAGGACCAGTGGCTTCGCCTTCCCGACCGCCGTTTGCGCCGCGTTCGCGAAGAGGCAGAGAAGCCGATCTTGCGAGAATCCGTCTACTTTCCGTTTCTAGCCCCCCTGCAGGAACTCCGCGCCGACCTCGAAATGAGTTTTCCCAACCGTGGCCGATACACGGAGAAAAACTTCGGCTTGGCCACGCGCTTTCCCTTTTCTTTCCTGATGAAAACGCGCCGCATCAACCTCTCGCGCGAATTGATCGTCTATCCCGAAGTGGAATCGACCGACCAATTTCTGGAAGTGCTTCCCATGGTTACGGGCGAGTTCGAGACTTTCGTCAGGGGACGCGGCAATGACCTCTACCTCATTCGCGACTACATGCCCGACGATTCCGCCCGTCATGTCGATTGGAAAGCCACCGCCCGTACCGGTGCGCTCAAGGTTCGTGAATTCAGCCGGGAAGATGAGCGCAAGCTCCGCATCGTATTCGATAACTCCGCACCCGGAGTACTTCCGCCCGCCATGTACGAGCGAGCGGTGCGCCTCGCGGCTTCGCTCGCATGGCACTTCCATCACGAAGATGTTGAGGTCTCCTTCGTAGCGCCGGGGCTGGAGCCCACCGAAGAGGTTTTCGCCTTCCTGCGATATTTGGCGTTGGTCTCGCCGGAGGAAGCAACCCCGGTGTTCAACCGTCTTCGTGCCAGTGAAGATTACAACCTGATTGTGACCGCCCGGGACCCTGCGGACATTCCGTCCGTTCTGGCCGCAAGATCCTACGTCATCTCATTGGGCGCGGGCCGAAACCTCCACCACCAAGGACACGAAGGGACACGAAGGAAAAGCGGGGGCTCCAAAGCATTGTGATACGGGTTTCCATGCCGCAGAACGCTTGACGAGGGAGGGATCAGGCGCGGCCGGCGAACTCCCGCGTCTCGGTGGATACTTTGACGGTTTCCCCTTCTTTAATAAAGAGGGGGACTCGGATCTCGATGCCGGTCTCCAGCTTCGCGGGCTTGGTCACGCTGCCGCTGGAGGTGTCGCCACGGACACCGGGTTCGGTATAAGTGACATGCAGTTCCACATGGGGTGGCAGTTGCAATCCGATGGGGTTGCCGTTGTACCTGTGCAATTGGATGATGGTTCCTTCCACGAGAAAGTCCACGGCATCCCCGATCATCTCGCTGGATAGGGTGTAAGTCTCGAAGCTCTCCTGATCCATGAAGTGGAAACCCGTTCCGTCGCTGTATAGGTAGGAGGCCGGGACCATATCGAGGTCGGGCTCCTTGAACCGGTCGCCGGCCTTGAATGTCTTGTCAAAAACCGCGCGGGTCAGAAGGTTGCGCATCTTCAGGCGGACCAGGGTCTGGCCGCCCCGGGCGGTGGGAGTGGAGACCTCCACCTCCAGGCACACGAATGGGATGTTTTCGAACTCGAAGAACATTTTGCGCTTTACGTCGATAGCATCGATCAATGCGGCCATGATTTCCTCAGCAGGGCTACTGCTTCAATATTCCGGGCTTCAGATCGCGATGCACCACGCCGCTCTTGTGCGCTCGCTCCAGTCCTTCGCAGATTTCAATCCCGAATCGCAGCACTTGCTCGGTCGGGAGCGGACCTTTTGCCAAGCGGTCGGCCAGTGTCTCGCCCTCCAGAAACTCCATGACCAGCAAGTCGACGCCATCCTGATGGCCGACATCGTGCAGAGTGCAAATGTTGGGATGGTTCAGAGAAGAGATGGCGCGGGCTTCGCGGTCGAAACGCTGCTTAGCGTCGGGATTGTCAGAAAGATGACTGGGCAGGATCTTAACGGCGACGGTGCGATCAAGGCGAGTGTCCTTGGCGCGGTATACCTCGCCCATACCGCCGGCGCCGATCGGCGATTGCACTTCATACGGCCCTAGCTTGGTGCCCGAGGGGAGCGGCATACGTGGGCGCTATTATAGCCGCTTCTCACGCGGCTGCGGATGCGAACTGTACAATGGCGCGTCACGAAAGGAGCCGCAGCAGGGTTATGCCCGTCTTCTACGGAACACCCGTCTGGGCTGCGCTGAAGAGGCTGTCCATGGGGTTCGGCCTGATCGCGTTTGCTCTCGGTGATCCTGCTGGTTTCCGATTGGAACAATCGGAATGCGGCTGCGGCTGCGTTCGGGGAATTGCTGCTGTTGGACGAGCACACCGCAGCGCTCGATCCCAAGAGCGCGGATCTGGTCATTGCGCTGACGGAGCAGGTGATTGCGAGCGGCAAGCTAACCACCTTGATGGTGACGCACTCCATGCATCAGGCGGCGAGTTTGGGAGACCGCCTTATCATGATGCACCGCGGCCAGATCATCCACGATCTTCAGGGTGCCGAAAAACGCCGCCTACGGCCCGATGACTTGCTCGCGCGTTTCGAGGAAGTGCGGCGCGCCGAGCAACTGGACGAAAGTGCGTCCCAGATGCGGCCGAACAGTACGTCTGAGCGTCTGTTTCCTTCCACATCGCAATGTGGGACAATCGCTCGGTCTTAGTTTTCGAACCGTTCCATATGGATCGGCAGGGCGAATCCCGATGTCTGAAAAAGCGGCCTCGAACAGCCTGACACTTGACGTGAACCCGACCGGCGACACCACCGTTGTGCGGTGCAGCGGCAAGTTGGTGGCGGGTGTGAACGACCTTCTCTACCACGAGGTCAGCGGGCTGATTCCGGGGAGCAAGCGAATCGTATTGGACTTAACCGATCTCACCCACATGGACAGCACGGGCCTCGGCACGGTAGTACGCTTATACGTTTCCGCCAAGTCGGCGGGCTGCAAACTGGAACTCATCAACTTGGGCAAACGGATTCAGCAGCTTCTAGGCGTTACCCATCTGTTGGGGGTATTCACGACCATCTGTGAACACGACATCAGGATGCGCTGAACCCTAGCCGGCGAACGGCCGCGTCGCCCTCCCAAAGCCGAATGGAACTTCGATAGACGTTGGTCCGATATGGTTGGCGGGAGCGCGGACACTGGCTGACCGCGCTCCCATAGCGCTGTTTCTCGCGTTTCTTCTCGTGATGGTTTCGAGGACCGCGTCTACTTCTTGTAATAGGCGGCGTTCTTCTCGATGTACTCTTTCTTGTCTTCCGGGACTTCATCGGCCACGAAGATTGCGTCCGAGCCGCACGCGGGCACGCAGGCTCCGCAATCGATGCAGCCCTCCGGGTCGACATACATCTGGGTCGCGGCCTCAAATTCCGGCTCGTCCTTCTTGGGATGAATGCAGTCAGTGGGGCAAACGTCCACGCAGAGTTCGTCTTTGAGGCAATTATCGGTGATTACGTAGGCCATATTCGTTCTCCTTTTAAAGTGTTGCTGAGGCTAAAGTCATTTTCATCTTAGGACGCCATGTCCGTGCTGGCGGTGATGTTTGTCACAGCGCCATGTGTCCCCATCACACAGATAGGTGATTGCCATCACAGGCGGGGCGGCTCCCTCTGCGGTATAAAATTAGCAATTGCAATCCTGGAACAAAGAATTGCCCGGCCTAAACCCCACGACCCCACATAGCCGCCACCCAAGCGGCGGGCCGGGCAATATCAAACAAGAAAAAACGAAGGCATAGATCTCCTCCCCGCCTCACCCTGCGTTGATTGTCTGTTTCTTCGCTCCACTCCCCAAGCGACCGATCTTGAGAACTCCGTCGTGAGTTGCCCGACGGAGAAGCTCATGGAGTTTGTTGGAGAATACCTTTAGAATCAAAGCGCCTAACCTTGCGAACGAGCCGCCGAACCATGAAATCTCTGTCTCGATTTCGAGAGCAATTTAGAGAATGAGAATCCCTCACTACCGCGATTTATGGCGCTTCCGAGCGCCGCTCAGCGCGGACGAAATCCGGCGCACGGAGCGCTGGCTGGCGACCGCTCGGGTGGCGCTGACCAGCGCGGCGTTGTTTGCTCTTTGGATGGAGCCAGCGCGCGGGTTTGCGCATTCACCCTGGCTGTACTGGCTGCTGACCGTATATCTGGTGCATGCCGTGGTGGTGATGCTGCTGGTTCGCTTCCGGCCACAGTCGACGAGAGCCTTTCGTCTGGTGGTGCACGCGGCGGATATCGTCTGGCCGGTGCTCATTGCTATCTTTGCGACCGCGCAGCAGGGACAGTTTTTTCTGTTCTTCGTGTTTGTCATGGCAGCGGCCGCCTATCGCTGGGGAATGTGGGAGACGGTTGGGACGGCGGTGGCGGCGGTGGCGCTTCTGGAGATAGAAGCCTTCGCGGTGCGAAACGGACTGGAGCCGGCGGCGGATCGATGGCTGCAGGGCTTGCACTTGGCGCCGCTGGGAGTCAGCGTGCGCGAACTGGATCCGCAGCAGCTGTTCATGAGTTCGGTATACCTGGTCGTACTCGGGTTCTTGCTGGGCTATATGGCGGAGAACCAGAAGAAGATCCGTGCCGAGCGCGCGGTGATTACTCGGGTTCTGAGTTCGACCCGAGTAGAAGCGGGACTGACCGGAACCATGCGGCAGATTCTTGGGGAAGTGATGAGCATTTACGGCGCGCGCCGGGTGCTGAACGCCTCGCAGGAAGCGCACAGTTACCGCGTGTTTTTAGCCGAGGTGAATGAGGGAGCCGCGAGCGAAACGCTGCGCTGGCGCGAGGCCTTGCCGGAAAGCGAAAAGGTGTATTTGCTGGACTCGGGCGCCGACGCGATTTACGCCGAGCGCGCCGGAAGCGGTTTTCGCACCGTGCTCCTGAGTCGCGACGGTGGGCGCCTGCGGTCCGCGGGCACCGAATTCCTGGATGCATTGGCGGGCGTGGAAAAATTTGACGCGGTGGTTTCGGTGACGCTGGCGTTCGGGACGGAATGGTCGGGGCGCGTTTTTGTGTTCGATCCGCAGATGATGGGCGATCCGGAAGAGGAATTGCGCTTTCTGCAGGATTTTTCGCAGCAGGTGGCTCCGGCGATCTATAACGTTTATCTGGTGCGGCGGTTGCGCGAGCGCGCGGGAGCGATGGAGCGGGCGCGGTTCGCGCGCGAACTGCACGATGGCGCCATTCAATCGCTGATCGCGGTGGAAATGCAATTGGATGTGTTGCGGCGCCAGTCGGGAACGCAGGCGCCGGTGGTCAACGCCGAACTGGGACGGATCCAGAAGTTGCTGCGCGAGGAAGTCCTGAAGCTTCGTGAACTGATGCAGGCCATGAAGTCGTTCGAGGTGGATGCGGACCGGCTTCTCGGTTTCATTTCCGACACGGTGGAGCGCTTCCGGCGGGAGACGGGCATCGCCGCGGAATTCGTGAGTGAACTGGAGCGGGTGGATCTGGCGCAAAAAGGGTGCCGCGAACTGGCGCGCATTGTGCAGGAGAGCCTGGTGAACGTGCGCAAGCACAGTGGCGCGCATCACGTGCTGGTGCGGTTGGCGCAGCGTTCGGGCAATTTGCAATTGACGGTGGAAGACGATGGCAAAGGGTTTCCCTTTTCCGGCCGGCTTTCGCATGTCGAACTGGAATCGTCCGGCAAAGGACCGGCGGTAATCCGGGAAAGAGTGCGCTTGCTGGCGGGCGAACTCGCGATAGAATCGACACCGGGGCACGGCGCACGCTTGGAAGTCCGGATACCTCCGGCGAGGAAGGCGAATCATGGATAAGTCAACCACCGTCAAGTCCGTAACGCATAATCCAACTGCGGAAAAGCGCATTCATCCGATACGAATTGTGATCGCCGACGATCATCCCATTTTCCGCGATGGGCTGCGGCGGCTGCTGGAGTCCGAAGGCGAAATGAAAGTGGTGGGCGAGGCCTGCGACGGATTCGAGGCTGTGAAACTGGCGACCGAGATCAAGCCCGATATTCTTCTGCTCGATCTCGCGATGCCGCATCACACCGGGCTCGACGCGCTGCGCGACCTGAGCACGCGCGCGGGCGGCGCGGGCGTGGTGCGCATCATCCTGCTCACCGCGGCGGCGGAGAAAAAGCAGGTGGTGGAGGCCTTGCAGTTGGGAGCGCGGGGCGTGGTGTTGAAGGATTCCGCTACCCAACTGCTGCTCAAGGCCATTCAAGCCGTAATGTCCGGCGAGTACTGGGTCGGGCGCGATAGCGTCTCGAACCTGGTGCAGTACCTGCGCAACCTGATGCAGAGTACGAACGAAGAAACAAAACAGAAGAAATTCGGGCTGACCCCGCGCGAACTGGAGATCGTCTCCGCCGTGGTGGCCGGTTACGCCAACAAGGAGATCGCCGAGTACTTCAAAATCAGCGAGGACACGGTGAAGCACCACCTGAGCAATATCTTCGATAAACTCGGGGTTTCCACGCGGCTGGAACTGGCGCTGTTCGCGGTGAATCAGGGGCTGCCGTTGAAAACGATTGTCTGAACAGATTGCGCAGTGTACGTACAAAAGTTTCACGGGAAACATAGTGTTGTTTGTCCATTTTTGTAGGTTGAATCGGTGTATGACCATCAGTCATCATCCTTAACACCAATGGGCCATTCTCGGTCACCGCTGTGCTATTGGGAGGAAGGGTCGATTCACGGTATCTTAATACTCACACGGCAGCGAACCGTCCATCCGAAAGAATGACGAACGGACGGTGTGTCGTAACGAGGGGGAAACAGTGATCGATAGAATCTGTCAACTTTGGGTTGAGGAGAGCGGCCAGGATGTCGCCGAGTATGCGGTGATGCTGGCGGTGATTCTGGTGATTGTGGTTGGCACGGTTCGCTTGATCGGCGGCAACGCCAACAACGTGTTTTCGCAGGTCGCTAGCTCGATTTCGAACTAGCTGCTGTAACCAGCCTCAGTCGCCAGACTGGCGATTTGATCTCCCCGCTTGTTCCCCTGTTTTTGTTCCCCGTAACATGGTTTCAGTGTGTGGCCGCAAGTATTCTTGTCCCTGCGCTGAAACTGTAGCGTCCAGAACCAGCGCCTAAGGTGCATTCCTAACCCAAAACATGCGGCACGCTTGAAAGCGTGCGCGGATAGGAATCGGATTTCACGACCGATTGCAGGTTTCGCTTGGCTGGAGAATGCGCCCCGGTGTGGTTGCAAGCTGGAAAATCGGAACTCTTGAAATCTCGACTCTGCCTACTGCCCCGACGGAGTCGCTGCTTTGTCTTGGACTGGAGCTGGTTTTTCCGGAGCGGTGGTGCTGAACCGGGTGAGGAACGGGAAGAACGGCGTCACCTCAAATGGCATTTTTTCGGACGCGGTGGTGAAAGCGACCGCCTTGGTCTTGATCAACTCGATTTGATTATTCCACGGGTCAACCTTGACTCGGCCACCGAGAGGCAGGGCTGCGACCTGGTCGGTCTTCTTGGGATCGAATTGCGGCGAGGCGGTCATCAATGACGACATCTTCGTGGCGTTGCCATTGAGAAGGCTGTCGCCCAGATGCGGCCGAATCAGGTTCTTCAGCTCTGGAGCGCGGGCCTGCACTGCTTTGAGGAACAGGCCGGCGTTGCCGAGTTTGTCCTTGTAGGGCGAGTTGTTGAGCAGTTCAACGGCTTTCTTGTCGGCGGCTTCCTCTTCCTCTTTATCGCGAGCGAAATCCATGCGCTGGAAGGTCCGCTCGTCGGGGAAGAACATGCGGTCGTTGAAAGCGAGCTTGGTATTGAGGTGATGACCGAGCGCGATGTGCGCCAGTTCGTGGGTCAGAATCATGGCCAAAGCGGCTTCGTCGGGGAGCACGTCGATCATGCCGCGGCTCACCACGATTGTGTGGCCGATGGTAAAGGATTCGAGCGGCGTGGTTAGCAGCACGCGACAGCGAATCTCGGGCTGAATGTCGAGGTTGTTGGTGACCATCACGTTGTTGACGACGGTCATGAGCACCTTGTCGACCTCGCCTTCGGGCGCCAGCAGGCCGATCTGCTGGAGGCGGTCGAGGACATTGTTTTCCGCCTGGCGTTCCCAGGCGCGCTGCGCTTCGATGGGGCTGGCATCCTGAGCTTTCTGACTCTGGTCGGTGACAGCCTGTGGGGAGTCGACGGTGATTTCTGTGAACTCCGAACTGCGGCGGAGATCCTTGAGGTTGTAACCCCAGAGCCGCGTCTGCGCTTTGTAATTGAGGGCCTGACCGAGGTGGCCCTTCATATCGGACTCCTCGGAATAAATCAGCGAAGGCAGCCAGACGCCGGGGCGTAGGTTCTGCCGCCAGGTGTCAAAGTGTAAGTAGTAGCTGTTGCGGTGCGCCTGGGTATAGGTGCCATTGAAGCGGACGATGTTGTAGTCCTGGTCTTCGACCCAGATGCGGCCGAGGAAGCTGCCACTGGGAGCGTTTTTCTTGGGCGCGATGTCGATGACCACGCAGCGCACTTCGCCGAGGAACTCACGGCGGACGAAAGTGAAATCGTAGTTCTTGCGCTGAAAATCCTGGTCGAGGATCACCATCTGGGCGAACCCCAAGGGCAGGAACTTCATGGAATACGCTTCCTTCAGTTTGCCCAGCATTCGTATGCCAAGACCGGCTGTGGTGGGCGAGATAAACGCACGGTCATCGGTGCCTTCGCTCATATCCAACCGGCCCAGGAAGTACACGTCGCTGGAGGGGACGGGAGCATTGATATCTTTGTCCTCCTTCAAATTCTGGAGGTAGGTTTCCACCAGAGGATGAAGTTGCTTCATCTGGGCGATGAAAAAATGTTCGCGCTCCACTGCTCGATCGACCACCTGGTCGAAGCCGCTGGCGGCGGCGGCGGCCTGTTGAGCGGCGGCATCGCGGGTAGCGAGCTGAAGGTCCGGTGCAGTCTGGGCGGACGAGGTCTGGACGAACAAGGACGACGAGCAGCAGACCAGCAAGAGCGTAAGAAGAGCGAATGGGGATCGCAACATATTGATCTGCTTCATTTTACCGCAAACACGACCGGCACGGCCGAACTCCTTAGGATGCCAATTGAAACTCGATGTGCAATACTGCCTCGAAATCCGCAGGGTGACCGTCTTTCTGGGCGGGTTTGAACTGAATTTTTTCGGCGGCGCGAGTGGCGGATTCGTCCAGCCCGTGGCCGAGACCGCGCACAACTTTCAGGATGCGAATTTGTCCGCTCGCGGTAAAAACAACATCGAGCAGAACTTCGCCCTCGATCTTCATTTGCCGGCCTTCATCCGTGTAAACCGGACGGGGCTTGAAGGTGATTTCGACGGGCACGGTCTTGACGACTGGGTCGGCGGACTTGGTCTTGGGTTGCGCTGCTGCGACTACGTCGGCGTCTCCGAAGCCGCCCTGGCGAACCGCGCCGCGCGAACCGGAAATGCCGGAAGAACTATTGCCAGTGGCGACGCCGCTGCCAAAACCAGTGCTGGCGACGACTCCCTTTGCGCCGTGCGAGCCGCCCGTGCCGTTGCCATAGCCGGGGCCGGAGGGCATATCGAACGAGCCTGCTTGCGCGATCGTAACCGGACGGCCGTGAGGATCGGATCCAGGAACGCCGTTGGGATCGCCGAAGCCGCCAGTTTGTACTTTTTGCGGCGCGGCCGCCATGGTGGGCGTTGCCGAGCTGCCGTTGGAGAACACGTTTGTTTTAACCGGGGGCCGGGGAATCTCCGGCTTCACGTCGGGCAAGATTTCTTTTTTTGCCGCCAGGGTCACTTTCGGTGCCTGCTCTTCCGGAACGGGCGGTTTTTTCTGGACCAATTCGGCGGGGACGCGCATGGCTTCGGGCCGCGGCGTTACCAGTTGCGCGACCTTGGGAACGGGGAAAGTCCTGACCGGGGCCGGCGCCTGTGGAACCGGAGCCGGAATGCTGACCATGCCGATGAAATGGTAGTCGTGCACCGGCAACGTCAGAACCTCGGGGTGGGCGATCGCAGTGATGATGAACACCGCCATGACCAGCGATTGCACGCCATAACTGACAATAAATCTCCCCCAGCGGGTACCAGCCTCGGGAAGAAGGCCTAAGGTCATCTGTGAAGCCTGGGAACTCATGTGCGGCACCTCAAGTAGCCATCTGCATGGCGTTTCCTAAGAACGCTTCCTAAGAACTAACGACGAAGTGCTCGATCCCACGAACCGGCACTTCAAACCGGGGGAGACCGGCCGAAGAACGACACCTCCACCAAAACAAGTGCACGCCGAAGGCCATTTTCGGCGCACGCTTTCCTCACTTAAGATGCTGCTATGAGACTACTTACGTAGAGAATGATTTATCGTATCAGAAGGAAATCCTTCACATGCAATGTTTTTCCTATTCGCGGAGGGAAATTTTGGGGACAGCCGGAAGATCTTATCCCGAACGCAACGCCGAGGTTTCAAGGTTTCAGAGTTTCAAGGTTTCAGGGTAGCGCGCATACGACGCCAGCACGGAGTGCAACCCATTCGAAATCTCACGGCAACTTTAACGCTTTGAGTTGGAATCTTAAGGCCTTTGGAATCACAATTTACTCGATCCAGTACTACTCCTCTTCTTCATGGTCGAGCTTGATGCGGAGCGATTTGAGAAACTTCAGATCCTGATCGCTGATTTTGAGCTCGGCATTGGTGCTGAGCGAGCGTGCGGAGACCAGGGAGGTGTTGTCGGTCGTGTTTTCGCCCTGTTTGCTGACGCCGATGGTTGCTTCGAGAACGAGGAAGATGTCGTAACCGCCTTCCTTGATGCGCGATACGACTTCCGCGATCGATTCGGAATCGGACAGAGACTCGTTGATCGCTTCGCCGAGTTCTTTCATGAGTTGCTTCAGTTGCTGATCCACGAATCCCCCTGGAATCGGACGCCGCTGACAGGCGAAATCACAACCGTCTGTGATGCCGCCCACGGTCATTGTACGCCCGCACGCTGCTAAAATCGACCGAGGTGACCGGGAGATGATCGACGGCCAGTCGGTGGGAAAAATCAAGCTTGCATTCCGCGCGGCCGTCAATATGGTGGAGCGTAGCCGGATGGGACGCGCGGCGCTGGCCGGGATGCGGGCCAGTGCGCGCTCTTTCGGGCGGGTGCTGCACCAGCTATGGCTCGAAGTGACCGGGTTCACGTTTCTGGCGATGGCCGCCGTCGGGGCCATGGCCGTTATCCGCGAATATGGCAGGTACCAGTCGGGCCACGCCGCGGGACCGGGGCGGTTGGTGCTGGCGATTTGTTTTACGCTTTCGTTCACATGGTTCGGAGTAAGCTCGTTCTGGCGCGTGAACAAGCGAGTATCGAAACAGCGCAACTGAGTTGAGCAGCCGGGGTAAGATTTTTAGGCGGCCCGGAGCGGCCGGAGAACCCCCATGAAGTATGTGCCGGTGTCCATTATTGTCGCGGTATTCAGCCTTGCCGTCGCTGCGCAGTCGCCTCCCAGCGTTGGTCCTGAAATTCACCTCGAAGGGAGATCGGGATCGGTGCGAAGCATACCCGCCGCCGACGAGCTGTTGTTTGACGATGAATTCGATGACAAGCAGCTCGATCTCGCCAAGTGGTATCGCTGCTACACCTGGTGCAATGAGACCCAGGGCGGCTCCTACGGTCTGCCCTACGATCTGGAGTGGATGTGGAAATATAACGTGTCGGTGTCGGGCGGCATGCTGCACCTGATAGCGAAGGAGAACGATCGTGGACACGCATACACTTCGGGCGTGATCACCACCGGCGGTTCTCCGACAAAGCCGGCGAGCTTTGCATTTCAGTATGGCTACATGGAAATGAGCGCGCAGTTTCCTCCCGGCAATGGCATGTGGCCGGCGTTCTGGCTGCTGCCGGCCAATGGCGATTGGCCGCCGGAGATTGATGCGATGGAGTGGCTGGGCAATACGCCGACGATTGATTACGCGACGATCCACTGGGGAGTCGAGCGCCACGGACATCATCCGAGCAGTGGAACGTCGTACGACACGGGCGAGGATCTGTCGGCCGGATTTCACACCTATGGTCTGGATTGGCAAGCCGACCACGTGACTTGGTATTTCGATGGCACGGTGATCAAGAACTTCACGAAGGTGAACGACATTCCGCACACGCCCATGTATGTCATCGTGAATCTGGCGGTGGGCGGCTGGATCGCTCCACCCGACCCGACTGTGCAGTTTCCCGCGACGATGCTAGTGGACTATGTGCGGGTGTGGTCGCAGAAGCCGTGAAACATGAACCGGCGCGACACCCCGCCTCCGTTGAGGAAGGTTTCATCGTGAGCGAAAGTGATGAGTGATTCCAATGAGTGAACGCATCCCAGTTGTCGAAGCGGCCGTCAACCCTGCCGCCAAGCCGAAGCCGGAAGTTCCAGCGCAAGAGACGTCTTCTCACATTCCCGTACGTGCACTCTACACGCCGGCGGATCTGGCGAGTTGGGATTACGACCGCGACGTGGGCTATCCGGGAGATTTTCCCTACACGCGCGGCGTGCAAGCCACCATGTACCGCGGCCGGCTGTGGACGATGCGCCAGTACGCGGGCATGGGCGACGCCGAGGAATCGAACAAGCGTTACAAATATCTGCTGGCAAACGGAACGACGGGGCTGTCAGTGGCCTTCGATTTGCCGACGCAGATCGGCCTCGATTCGGACAATCCGCTGGCCGTGGGAGAAGTGGGCAAGGTGGGCGTGGCCATCGATTCGATCGAAGACATGCAGCGGCTGTTCGACGGCATCGACCTGACCAAGATCTCAACATCGATGACCATCAATGCGACGGCGTCGATTCTGCTGGCGCTCTATGTGGCGGTGGCGCGGCGGCAGGGGATGGACATCCGCAAGCTCTCGGGCACGGTGCAGAACGATGTGCTCAAGGAATACATTGCGCGGGGGACGTATATTTATCCGCCGCAGCAGGCGATGCGCATCATCACCGACCTTTTTGCCTGGACGAATGAGAACGTGCCGGACTGGAATACGATTTCGATTTCCGGCTATCACATGCGCGAGGCGGGATCGACGGCGGTGCAGGAAGTCGCCTTTACGCTGGGCAACGGGATCGCCTATGTAGAAGCTGCGATTCGCGCGGGCCTTGCGGTCGACAAGTTTGCGCCGCGGCTTTCCTTCTTTTTTAACGCGCACAGCAATTTTCTCGAGGAAGTGGCGAAGTTTCGGGCCGCGCGGCGCATGTGGGCGAAGATCATGCGCGACAAATTCAAGGCGAAGAATCCAAAATCGCTGATGCTGCGCTTCCACACGCAGACGGCGGGTTCGACACTGACCGCGCAGCAACCGGAGAACAACATCGTGCGCACTGCGATCCAGGCGATGGCGGCGGTGCTCGGAGGGACGCAGTCCCTGCATACCAATTCGTTTGACGAGGCGCTGGCGTTGCCGACCGAGGCGTCGGCGCGCATTGCGCTGCGCACGCAGCAGGTGATCGCATATGAGTCGGGAACTCCGCAGACGGTTGATCCGCTGGCGGGGTCTTACTACATAGAGTCACTGACCAACGAAATCGAAAAGCGGGCGGTCGATTATCTGGAAAAAATCGAAGCCATGGGCGGCATGCTCAAGGCCATCGAACGCGGATATGTGCAGCAGGAAATCCAGAACGCGGCCTACGAGTATCAGCAGGCAGTCGACCGGCAGGACGCGGTAGTGGTCGGAGTCAACCGCTTCCATATGGAACAAGAACACGCGGTGCCGATTCAGCGCATCGATCCGGCTTTGGAGCCGAGGCAGGTGGAGCGCTTGCGGGCCGTGCGCGCCAAGCGCAATGCCGAGACATGGGAGGCCGCGATCCGCTCCGTGGAAGACACGGCGCGATCCGGCGAAAATCTCATGCCGCGAATCTTGGCCGCTGTCGAGGCGAACGCCACGGTGGGCGAGATCTCAGACGCGATGAGGAAGGTGTACGGGGAGTATAAAGAGGCCGTGGTGATTTGAGGCGATCTACACGTTTGCCCGTTTGTAGTCGCAGGCGGTGCGGCAGGCTTCGCAGTAGAGCAGGCCGTCGGTGCAGAGGTGCACGTCGAGTTGCGACTGGCACAGCACGCAGAGTTTCTCGCACCAGCAACTCGCTTCAGGCCGTTCGCATTGGGCGCAGACGATGCGGCCCATGACCGGTTTCGAGGACATGGATAGAGTGTAGAGCGAACCAGCCCGCCAGGGAACATGACCGAGGTAACGACGAAGTGAAGAGGTCAGAGGTCAGATTGCAGAGGTTAGAAAACCGTCGCCCACCGGTGGCGCTAGACTCCTGGGCCTTTCACCTCTGCAATCGGACCTCGAACCTCCGACCTGGCATTTGCTGCTCTTCCGCTCCGGGTGTTAAGTTAAACGGTTCCAGATTCCGGCAGCCCAGCCACTGTCGAAGCAACATCTGACGAGGTTCTTCTTGTCTGTCGTCGAGGCCAATCCCGTGGTCCGCAAAACTGCTTTGAACGCCGTCCATCGCCAGATGGGCGCGAAGATGGTGGAGTTCAACGGCTGGGACATGCCGGTCGAATACCCGGCCTCGATCGGCTGCGGTATCGTCGCCGAGCACATGGCGGTGCGGACGGGAGTCGGTATTTTTGACGTCAGCCACATGGGCGACATTCGCCTGGCGGGGCGCGAGGCGCTGGCCGCCGTCCAGCATATTTCGATGAATGACGCGTCGCGGCTGGCGATCGGGCAGGCGCAGTATTCGGCCCTGCTCTATCCGCAGGGGACGTTTGTGGATGACGTGATTGTCCACCGTCTCGGCGAAGACGAGTATTTGCTGGTGATCAACGCGGGGACGCGCGAGAAGGATTTCAACTGGGTTCGCGATAACGTTCGCCACAACACCCGCCCGTTTGACTGCAAGGTCGAGCATCTCTCCGACGATTTTACGCAGATTGCGATTCAGGGGCCGAAGGGCGTGGACTTGCTGCAGAAGCTGACCGACGCAAACCTGAGCACGGTGAAATTCTATTGGGTGACGCGCGGCACGGTGTGCGGTTTGAAGAATATTTTGATGGGACGCACCGGCTATACCGCCGAAGATGGATTTGAGATTTACATTCCAGCGGACGAGGCGACCAGCGCGCGCGTCTGGCGACAGGTTCTGGAAGCGGGAAAAGAGTTTGGAGTTGTTCCCTGCGGGTTGGGCGCGCGCAACACTCTGCGGCTGGAAGGTTGCCTGTCTCTCTACGGACATGAAATCTCAGACACGATCAATGTGTGGGAAGCCGGACTGGATCGTTTCTGCAAGATGGAGAAGGCGGACTTCATCGGTCGCGCCGCACTCGAAGGGGCAAAGGCCGTGGGCGTGAAGAAAACGCTGGTCGGCCTCGAGATGGTCGACCGCGGCATCGCTCGCGACGGATACAAAGTCCTCGACGACGGCGGGCGTGAGATCGGCTACGTCACCAGCGGTTCGCCAGCGCCGTTCTTGAAGAAGAATATTGCGCTCGCCTATGTTCCGCCGGGACAGGCTGCGGTGGGAACTGCCGTGAAGGTTGAGATTCGCGGACAGCGCGTGAAGGCGCAGGTGGTACCGACTCCGTTTTATAAGCGTCCGAAAAAGGCTTAGCCACAGAGGGGCACGAAGGGTCACGAAGGAAAAGCTGAGAGCGAAAAGCCAGGAGCAAGAAGCCAATGTCATATCCATCCGACCGCAAATATACAAAGGAACATGAATGGATCACCGCCGACGGTACGATCGGCATTACGCACCACGCCCAGGACTCACTCGGCGACATCGTGTTCGTCGAATTGCCCAAGGTGGGCGCGGAAATCACCGCCGGCAAGACCTTCGGCACGGTGGAATCGGTCAAGGCCGTGTCTGATCTTTACGCTCCGGTTTCCGGGACTGTCACGGCCACAAATGAAGCGCTCGCCACCGCTCCGGAGCAGGTGAATAAAGATGCGCACGGGGCTTGGATGGTTAAGATCAATCTGAAGAATCCGGCGGAACTGAATGCGCTGCTTTCGGCGGCGGATTACGAAAAGTTTGTCAGCGAAGAGGCCGGACATTGAAAGACATTGAAGAGGTCAATGGTCAGATTGCAGAGGTGAACCCGTTTGTTCCCACTAATATCGTTGGAAGCGGACGGTTTTACTTCTGCAATCTGACCTCTCACCTCTGCAATCAATCCAAGCTGCCGCAGTTCGCATCTAAGATAAGGTTCCTATGAGATATCTGCCCAAATCTCCCGCGGATCGTGCCGCCATGATGCAGGCGATCGGGATCCGGTCCGTGGATGAGCTTTTCTCGCCGATTCCGGCCAATGTTCGCCTGACGCGCGATCTTGTGATCCCGCGGCAAATGGCGGAGTCGGAGATCGTCGACTGGTTCAAGCAACGGGCAAAGGAAAACGGCGAAGGCTACACCAGCTTTCTCGGAGCTGGGGCTTATTCGCACTACCGTCCGGTAGTCATCGATGCGCTGGTGCAGCGCGGCGAGTTTCTTACCTCCTACACGCCGTACCAGGCCGAGTTCGCGCAAGGCACGCTGCAGGCCATTTTTGAGTTCCAGACCATGATTGCGGAACTCACCGGTATGGACCTGGCGAATGCCTCGATGTATGACGGTTCAACCGGCGCGGCCGAGGCCGTGATGATGGCAGTTCGCGTTACGGGAAGGCACTCGGCGGCGATTGCGCGCAGCGTTCATCCCGAATACCGCGAAGTACTCAATACCTACGCGACGCACCAGGCGATTCCGCAGAAACTGGTTTCTTTTGCGGATTCGGGGCGCATCGACCTGAAAGAACTGGAACGCGCGGTGAGCGACGATACGGCGTGCGTTTTGATTCAGTCGCCGAATTTCTTTGGGACAGTGGAAGACGTCGAAGCCATTGCCGAGATCGCGCACAAACGCGGGGCGCTGCTGATTGTATCGATTGCTGAAGCGGCGTCGTTGGGCATTGTCGAGCCGCCACGCACCGCCGACATCGTGGCCATGGAGGCGCAGTCGTTTGGGGTGCCGCTCGGGTTCGGCGGTCCGTACTGCGGCGTGCTCGCCACCAAAGAAAAGTTCGTGCGGCAGATGCCGGGTCGCCTTGCTGGCCAGACCGTCGATAAGAATGGCAAGCGCGGATTCGTTCTGACGCTAGCTACGCGAGAGCAACACATACGGCGCGAGAAAGCGACTTCGAATATCTGTACCAACCAGGCGCTGGTCGCCCTCATGGTGAATATTTTCATGACGGTCTACGGCAAGGTCGGCTTGCGGGAACTCGCGAAGCAGAATCTGGCAAAAGCGGCGTATGCGGCCGACCAGTTCAGTAAACATGCCAGGGTGCTGTTTGCGGGTGCGCCGCGCTTCAACGAGTTCGTGGTCGAGACCAGCGAAGATCCTTACGCCATCAACTCGCGGTTGCTGGGACACAAAATCGTCGGCGGCCTGCCGCTGAAAAAGTTTTATCCCGAGCTTGGCCACACGGCGCTTTGGTGCTGCACGGAGTTGACGACACGGTCGATGATCGATACGGCGGTTGGGCTTGTCGCCGAGAGCGAACGGTCGGTGCGAAGCATGCAAGAGACGGCGGAGCACGAGGTGGTGCGATGACGAAGCACATGACCCGCAAAGCCACTCGCCACATCAGCCAGAACGAAGGCTTGATCTTCGAAAAGTCGTCGCCGGGCAAGGCGGCCTGGAAGCTGCCGCCGCTCGATGTTCCGGAAGTGGACACGGCGAAGCTGCTGGGCAAGCAGGAGCGCAAAGACCTCGGCGACATGCCGGAAGTGAGCGAGATCGAAATTATCCGCCACTTCACCCGCCTCTCGACGTGGAATTACGCCATCGATCTCGGCATGTATCCGCTCGGCTCCTGCACCATGAAGTACAACCCGCGGGTCAATGAGTTTGTCGCACGGATCGAAGGGCTCGCCAACGGCCATCCGTATCAGGCGGAGAAGATTTCTCAGGGCGCATTGCGCATTATCAGAACCTTGAGCGACTGCCTGCTGGAGATCACCGGCATGGACGCCATCACGCTGCAACCGGCGGCGGGAGCGCAGGGCGAGTTGACCGGATTGTTGATGGTGCGCGCCTATCACCAGTCGAAGGGGAACGCGCGCAAGAAGATTCTGATTCCCGACTCTGCGCATGGAACAAATCCGGCGACGGCGGCCACGGTCGGCTACGCCGTCGAAAATCTAAAGTCGAACGAGCGCGGCATGGTGGACGTGGCCGCGCTGGCGGCGCAAATGAATGAAGACGTGGCGGCGCTCATGGTGACCAATCCCAACACGCTGGGAGTTTTCGAGCAGGAAATCGCCAAGATCGCCGAACTCATGCACGCCAAGGGCGGTCTGCTCTACATGGATGGCGCCAACATGAATGCGCTCGTTGCCAAGGCGAGGCCGGGCGATTTCGGCGTGGATGTCATGCACCTGAATCTGCACAAGACTTTCTCCACACCGCATGGCGGAGGCGGCCCGGGATCAGGCCCCGTAGCGGTGAAGAAAGTGCTTGCGCCGTTTCTACCCACGCCAGTTCTTATCACCAAGCCGGATGGCACGCTGGGATTCGAATACAACTGTCCGCAGTCGGTGGGCCGCGTGCGCGCGTTCTACGGAAATTTCGGCATGTTCATTCGCGCGCTGGCTTACATCTTCGCCAACGGACCCGACGGCCTGCGCCAGACAACGGAAGACGCGGTGCTCAACGCGAATTACATCCGCAAGGGCCTGGAAGGCGTTTACGATCTGCCGTATTCGACGCCGTCCATGCATGAAGTCGTTTTCAGCGACAGGTTGCAGTCGAAAAAGGGCGTGAAGACCATGGATCTCGCCAAGCGTCTGATCGACTACGGATTCCATCCCTATACGACGGCGTTTCCGCTGATCGTTCCGGGGGCGCTGATGATCGAGCCGACCGAGAGCGAGCCGAAGGAAGAACTGGATCTTTTCATCGAGGCCATGAAGTCGATCGCCGAGGAAGTGGAAGAAGATCCGCAGTACGTGCTCGACGCTCCGCACAACACGCGCATCTCGCGTTTGGATGAGACGGCGGCGGCGCGCAAGCCGGTGCTGCGCTGGAAGCCGGAAGGAAAGGCTGTTTAACACTAGCCAGACTTTGACTAAGTCTCAGAACTCCTTACCCTTGTCATCCCGAACGAAGTGAGGGATCTGTAGTCTCGCCGCTAGATGCAGATCCCCCTCACGTTGCTCGAGATGACAAAAATCTAGCTGATTTAGCGCACTGCCCATTCCTCCGGGTGGTCTTGCTAGAATCACCTGAGTCCAACTTCCATGCCCGACGATCCGGCCAGCTCCGCAAGCGCCCGCCAACTGGCCGAACACTATTACTACGCCGCGCTCGACCTGGTTCTCGAAGGGCATCACGAACAAGCGGTCGATGAGTACCGGCAGGCGCTGGCTGCCGACCCCAGGTTCACCGATGCGCTGCATGGACTGAGCCGGGCTCTTCAGGACCTCAACCGCTTTGACGAAGCCATCGCAGTCGCCCAGCAAATTTCAGAAGTCGATCCCGACGACATTCTGGCGCACACCAGCCTCTCGATCCTGTATCAAAAGAAGGGAATGGTTCCCGAGGCCGAAGCGGAAGGCAACAAAGCGCGCGTTCTAGGGTGGAAACAGCAGTTGAAAAAGGGCGGTAGTTGAGCAGCCGGTGTTGGCAATCGGTCGGCTGGTTCCGACGTCTGCGTTTTGTTGTCGTGCCTGGCGGTTCAATCAATCGTGACCGAAGAGTTTGAGCGCCTTGCACTGGCGTAATGTTCGGAGCAGAGAGGGTTTTAGCCCTCCCGTTCGGAAGTTGTTTATTTGCAATGATTTGGTAATATCCGCAGGGTTGGTCAGAGTTCCTGGCCCCCGTTTCCTCTTTTGGTACTCTCCCAAATCTACACTCGCTCGTTACCTGCGTACCCTAGCCGGATCTAAAAGTTCTCCCTAATAATCCTCTAGTCAGCCGGTGCGTGAACTGAACCCTTGGCGGAACGGCGAAGCGCAGCGGGAAGAAAGAAAAATCAAACGGGGGCACAATGAAAACGGGAAGACTCATACGGGTTGTCGCGGTCATGCTGGGAATGGCATGCGTGGCATCCATGGCATCCGCGCAGGCGCTCAACTCGGGCGCGCAGACGATCGCTCTGAACGCCAACCTCACGGAATCACTCACGGTCGCCCTATCGGCGAGCGCGGTGAATTTCACACTTGCGGCCGGCAGCGCCACCAACGCCGGCAGCACCAACATTACGGCCACGACGACGTGGGCATTGAAGGCGAGCCGGACCGCGGTCGCCGTGGATGCCTACTTTGCCAGTGCAGCGGCAGCTTTGACCGACGGCGCGGGCGACAACATTCCATCCTCCGCATTTTTCATCGCTGATAACGGTGGGGCGTCCACGGCACTGATCAACACGGTCGCGTTCGGCGCCGCCAACGCCGGACTTCAGTTGGCGAATGTGCCCATCACTGCCGCCAACCGCTCGGGCACGCGCGCCGACGTCATGGCTTTCAACATCAACCTGACCGGCGGAACACTGCCGCAGCTTCCGGCCGCGACTTACACCGGAACGCTGAACATTCAGGCGCAGGCAACTCCGTAGTTTTTCGCAGAACCACTGGGCAAGGGCGAGGAGCCAGACTCCCGCCCTTGCGCTGTCTTCGGTAAGAAAGTGAAGAATGCGACTGCGGAGACAATTCGGAACGGCGGCAGCGCTGGCGCTGGCTGCGGCCTTGCTTGTGGCGTCGGGGACACCGGCCCGGGCGCAAGTGCTGAACTCCGCCGCCAGCCCGATCGCGCTGCGCGCGGTTCTCAGTCAGTCGCTCACGGTCACGCTTTCCGGCAACGCAGTCAACTTCAATCTGGTTTCGGGCAGCGCGAACAATCCAGGAAGCACCTCGATTACCGCGACCACCAGCTGGATTCTGCAGACGCCCGTGGCGATCGTCTCACTCTATGCCTTTTTTGCGAACGCAGGCTCCGCGCTGACCGACGGCGCGGGGGACAACATCCCGTCGGCCGATTTTCAGATTTCCGACAACGGAGGAGCGTTTACGGCCCTGACCAATACCGTGCCGTTCGGTGGCGCGAACGCCGGCCTCACTCTCGGTCAGACGCTCATTCTCCTCAACAACCGAGGCAGTCGCACTGACGTGATGAAATTCAACATCACCCTGAGCCCGTTGCCCAATTTACCGGCAGGAGACTACACCGGGACGCTGACGATCCAGGCTCAGGCAATCTGATTTGCAGGTAGGTAGGGGAAATGAAACGAGATTCTTTCAGGATTGCGTGCCGGCTCCTGGCCAGCATGCTGTGCTTGCTTTTATGGACCGGCGCCAGTTGGGCGCAAACGGTGCGCCCGGTGGTCAACGAACTCGGCAACCCGGCAAAGGGCCGGGTCGAGTACGTGAATGACGGTATGACGCCGCTGAACGTCGTGCTCGAGGCCAAGAGCTTTACGGTCTCGGAGACCGGCGAAATCAGCTATCGCGCACTCGACCCAAACATTCACTTGAAGCTTTCCACCACCAGCTTCCGGATCCAGCCACAGCAGACCTATTACGTTTTTTATGAGGCGAGCTCGCCACAGATCCCTTCGTGGTTCGTCATCTACGCATCGTTCTCTGGATTCCCCTTTCGCACGGCGCAGGGGATGAACGTGCGCCTGCAGCTGCCGCATACGGTTTACCTGCTGCCCAAGCAATCGGTGGAGAAACCGGACATCCATATCGAACTGGCGGAGTTGAGCCGGCCCGACAACAAGGTTCGGCTGCAAGTGGAAAATACCAGCGACTACTTCGGCCGCGTGCTGGGTACGCAGCTGGTGTACTCGAAAAAGAAGCAGGAGGCGCCCGGCTTCCCGATTTTCCCGCACAGCAAGCGCATTTTCGAAATCGCGCTGGAGGAAAAGGCGCAAGACGAAAATGTGCCGGTGGACTACGTCCTGCAATTTGAGAAATTCAAGATCGAGGGGAAGCTGCAAGCGCCGCCAGCCCTGGCTTCTGCCAATGTACCTGCGAGCCACTAGCGCGCTGCTCCTGCTGGCCGGGGTGCTTGCCCAAAGCGCCGCGGCGCAGGTGTTTAAGGTGCAAGGTGGAACCTCCACGCTGATCAATGCCCAAGGCGGATCCGTCGAGTTCAAGGCCCCGGACTACGACGGCAACATCGGGATGGGGTTCTTTGACGGACACTTCGCATACGGCGCCGAGGCCCGGACGCTGTTTCATGGCTACACCGTGCTCGCCGGCGACGATATGGTCCCGTTCGTTCTGCCCACGGATGTTTTCGATGGCACCCACTATTTTTCTGCGCGCGGCTTGGGCGCGAGCCGCAAGGACTCCGACAGCTCTCTGTTCGCTTTTGCGGGGACGACCTCAACATGGATGGGTACTGGATTCTTCAACGCCGCAACCAGCGACAATCCGGTGGGAATCCTTTTCTATGAAAGACAACTGAGCGACCGGTTGCGATTTTTCTCCCGCGACATCGCCTCCGACCGCCAGACCGCGCTGCAAGGCCTGGAGTGGAAACAGAACAAATGGCTCAAGGCATCGCTCACCGGAGGAATCGGCTCCAACCAGGGATATTTCGCTTCCGCGGTCGATGCGGAGGCGAAAACATTCGCCTTCAAAGCCAGTTACGTGCTCATGGGAGACTTGTTCCACCGCATCACGATCGCCAGTCCGATGAGTTCGGAAGTAGACAAAGGCAACGTGCAGATGCTCTACAAGCCGAACCCATTCGTCAGCATTACGACGGGTCACCAGAACATCCTCGAACCGCTGACGATTGGAGGACCCATGCAGCAGGCGACGGTCAATCAGGTCTCCGTCGATCTGCATATCGAACGGTTCTATTTCGGCACGGGTCTGTTCAGTTCGACCGCCGAGGGCCGTGCGACTGAGGGGACAAACTTTTACGCGGGACGCCGATTCGGCCAACTGCTGGAAGTGAACGCGAACTACTTTCGCAGCGCGCCCGAGGGCAGCGCAACGACGTCAAGCCCAACCACGGCCGGCGGAACCACGACCGGCTCAACGACGCCTACTTCGACGACACCCGGGCCGGCCGAGGTCATTCTCTCCGGGACGTTGCGCGAGCGCTTTTCCTCGCGCTTCAGCCTGCTACAGCTGATCTCGCGAACGGAAGGTCAGACCACGGTGGCGTTTGGCGGCGATTTCACGAGCAACCGTTTGATGGCGCGCGTCGACTACCAGAATGTCTATCTGCCTTTTCGCCCCAGCCAGCCGTTTGAACAAGCTCTGGCGCTGAACGCTTCCATACGCGTTACCGGGCCGTGGCAAATTACCGCTGCGTCGAACGTGGCTCCCGACGGCCATATTCGTTACTCGTTTGGCGTGAGCACGTATCTGTATCGTTTGAACGGAATGATGACAACCGGTCCCGGAGATTCGTTTTCCATCGCCAGATACATGGTGCAAGGCGTGGTGAACGACGATCATGGCGATCCTGTGGAAGGCGCGGCCTTGCACATCGGCAAGCAGGTCGCCTATAGCGACAGCTCCGGGCACTTTATGGTGCGCTTCTCGAAGCGAGGCCCGTTCGCGCTGAGCGTTGCTCCGGACGAATTCATCAACAACGGAATCTACGAAGTGGTCTCGGCGCCAACCCAGGCGCGCGCCGAGAAAGAAGAAATGTCGAGCGATCTGCAGGTGGTGGTGCGGCTAGTGCCGCGCAAGCAAGCGGCGGTACAACGGTGATGATGCTTGCTGTCGGGTACAATCGCTGATGGATGAAGGTCCGCGATGCTATTAGGCGCCTTGAGCAAGATGGCTGGCGCATTGCTCGAACCAAAGGCAGCCACCGGCAATTCCATCACCCGACGAAGCCAGGGACCGTTACAGTTGCTGGTCACCCGTCGGTGGACATTCCGCCCGGATGAACAATATCCTCAAGCAGGCAGGGCTTAGATGAAATACCTCATCGTCTACGAAAAATCGAACACGGTGTGGGGCGCATATGCTCCCGACTTGCCTGGTCTGGGCGCCGCGGGCAAAACGCTGGACGAGGTGAAGGAACTGATCCGCGAGGCGGTTGAGTTTCATTTGGAAGGAATGCGAGAGCATGGTGATCCCATTCCTCCGCCCAGCGCGACGACCGAATACATCACGGTCTGAGGGTCCACGGGCTCACGGGGTCCACTGCCTACAACGAGTCTCAAGTTGCTGTGGCGCACGCAAGGTGCCGAGCTGGGCTCGGCTTGGACCCTTCGACTGCGCTTAGGGCAAGCTCGCGAGAGCGCCCGTTCCCACACGAACCCTCTGCGGAGTAAAATCACCCCATGCGAGAAGTCGTCATAGTTTCTTCCGTTCGCACTCCTGTGGGCCGCGCGTACAAGGGTACGCTGCGGGCTACTCGTCCCGATGAACTGGCTGCCGTTGCGATCAAAGGCGCGCTCGATCGCGTGCCGCAGCTTGATCCCAAAGAGATTGAAGACGTTATTCTGGGCTGCGCCATGCCTGAGGGCGAGCAGGGGATGAATGTGGCCCGCATTGCGTCGCTGCGCGCGGGTTTGCCAGTTGAAGTGTCCGCGGTGACCATCAATCGCTTCTGCTCGTCCGGCTTGCAGGCGATTGCCATGGCGGCGGAGCGCATCATGAGCGGCGGCGCCGAGGTGATGATCGCGGGCGGGACCGAATCGATGTCGATGATCCCCATGGGCGGAAACAAGATTTCGCCGAACCCCTGGCTGGTCGATCATTATCCCGATGCTTATCTTTCGATGGGGCTAACTGCGGAGCGGGTGGCGGCGCGCTTTGGCATTACCCGCGACGCGTGCGACGAGTTTTCCCTGCGCAGCCATCGGAAGGCAATTGCGGCGATCGCGGCGGGCAAGTTCGAGGAGGAGACCGTCGCCGTGCCGGTGAGCTTCACCACTCCGAATGGATCGAAGCCCAGCGTAAATCCGAAGAAGACGGAGATTGCTTTCAAAGTGGACGAAGGTCCGCGTGCCGATACCTCGATCGAAGCTCTCGGCGCGCTCAAGGCTGCGTTTCATGTGAAGGGCGTGACCACGGCGGGCAACTCTTCGCAGATGTCGGATGGCGCGGCGGCGGCAGTGGTGATGTCGTCCGAGCGCGCGAAGGCGCTGGGCATTACTCCGCTGGCGCGGTATGTCTCTTTCGCTACCGCTGGATACAAGCCGGAAGAGATGGGCCTCGGGCCGGTGTTCGCGATTCCGAAGGCGCTGAAACTCGCCGGCTTGAAGCTCGCGGACATCGATGTGATCGAACTGAACGAGGCGTTCGCCGCGCAATCGCTCGCGGTGATCAAAGAAGCCGGTCTTGATCCCGAGCGCGTGAATCCAAACGGAGGAGCGATTGCGCTCGGCCATCCGCTGGGATGCACCGGAGCGAAGTTGACGGCCAGCGTGATTCGTGAACTGAAGCGCCGCAAGGCACGCTACGGCATGGTGACCATGTGCGTTGGCGGAGGCATGGGTGCGGCGGGGATTTTCGAAATTCTCCCGTAGAAGATTTTCCTTCGTGAACCTTCGTGTCCTTGGTGGTTCAAGCTTTTTCTCAACCACCAAGGCCACGAAGGCCCACGAAGGAAAACCGACCAATTATCCTGTGATACGTCTCCTAGCGAGTGACCTCGGAAAGGGCAACAACTGAGGTTATGGCTACTTTAACGATCAATCGAAACACTACGCAGGAGATTAGTCACGCCGTGATCACAGCTGCGATGCGGGTTCACTCGGAACTCGGGCCCGGACTTTTGGAGAGCACGTACACGGCGTGCTTGCAGCATGAACTCAGAAAGGCCGGATTCAAGTCGGATGCGCAAGTTGGCTTGCCCGTGGTTTACGATGGCGTTAAGCTGGATCTCGGCTACAGAATCGATCTCCTGGTGGAAGATCTGGTCATCGTCGAACTGAAATCTGTGGACGCGATTGCTCCCGTTCATCAGGCGCAAATCATTTCCTACTTGAAACTCAGTGGACGATCCCTCGGACTTCTCATAAACTTCAATGTTGCTCACCTGAAAGACGGCATCAAACGATTCGTAAACGGCACGGGATGGAAGTAACAGAATTAACCACCAAGGACACAAGGGTACACGAACGAGTTTCCGCAGCTTGTTGATTCTCCTTTGTGTTCCTTCGTGCCCTTGGTGGTAAAAGCTTTTCATTGCGTACAGAGGACTCCAACCATGGCAACCACAGCAATTCCCAAGACTAAGATTTCCGGCGGCAGCTTCCTGCTGGAAGAGCGGCAGACTGCCGATGTCTTCACCCCAGAGGATTTTTCCGAACAGCAACTGATGATCGGTCAGACGACCGAAGAGTTTGCCACCAAAGAAATTCTGCCCCAGGCCGAGAAGATTGAGCACAAGGATTTCTCGATCTCGCGCGATCTGGTGAAAAAAGCGGGCGACCTCGGCCTCGCTGGAGTTGAAATTCCCGAGGCCTACGGCGGACTGGAGATGGACAAGGTCACGGCCGCCATTATTGCCGACCACATTGCCAAGTACGCCGGGTTCGCCACCACTTGGGGCGCGCACAGCGGCATTGGCCTGTTGCCGATCGTTTATTTCGGCACCGAAGAGCAAAAGAAGAAATACCTGCCGCGCCTCGCCGCAGGAGAGATTGTCGGCGCGTACGCCTTGTCGGAAGCGACTTCCGGTTCCGATGCCATGAACTGCCGCGCCCGCGCCACGCTTTCGCCGGATGGTAAGCACTACCTCCTGAACGGCGAGAAGATGTGGATCACCAACGCCGGGTTCGCCGACCTGTTCACGGTGTTCGCGAAAATCGACGGCGAGAAATTTACCGCATTTCTGGTGGAAAGAACTTTCGCCGGATTTTCCGTCGGTGGCGAAGAGCACAAGATGGGCATCCGCGGATCTTCCACTTGTCCCATCATTTTGAACGACTGCAAGGTGCCGGTCGAGAACTTGCTGGGCGAGATCGGCAAAGGCGCTACCATTGCGTTCAATATCCTCAACATCGGACGCTTCAAACTTGGTGCGATGTGCGTGGGCGGGGCGCGGGTTTCGATCGAGAGCGCCGTGGCTTATGCCAAGGAGCGCAAGGCGTTCGGCAAGACCATCGGCGAATTCGGTTTGGTCCGCGAGAAAATCGCGAACATGGCTACGCTGATCTACGTCGGCGAGTCGATCGTCTATCGCACGGTCGGAATGATGGACGCACTGCTCGCGGAAATCGACTCGGCGAGCCCGGACGCGGCCAAAGCACAGCGCAAGGCGATCGAGGAATATGCGGTCGAGTGCTCGATCCTGAAGGTCTGGGGATCGGAGATGATCGACTACGTCGTCGACGAGACGCTACAGATCTATGCCGGCTACGGCTTTGTGGAAGAGTATCCGGCGGAGCGCGCCTATCGCGATGCCCGTATCAATCGCATCTTCGAGGGCACCAACGAAATCAACCGGCTCATCATCACGGGTTTCCTGCTGAAGCGGGCGATGAGCGGCCAGTTGCCGCTGATGCCGGCGATCAAGAAGCTGATGGACGAAGTGTTGAGCGGGCCGTCTGTCGGCGAGGAGATCGAAGGGCCATTAGCAGAAGAGCGCAAAGTGGTAGCGCAGGCGAAGAAGCTTGGTTTGTTCATCGCCGGTTCGGCCACGCAGAAATACATGGCCGCCATTCAGGACAAGCAGGAGGTCATGGGAGCGATCGCCGATATGACGATTGAGATCTACGCGATGGAATCGGCCGTGCTGCGCGCGCAGAAGATGGTCGAGCAGAAGGGCGAGGCGTCGGCAGCGCTGCCGCTGGCGATGACGCGTGTCTATCTGACGCAAGCGTTCGAAAAAGTCGAAGCGGTGGCAAAAAAGGTGATTGCCGACGTGGCGGAAGGCGACATGCTGCGGACGCAGTTGGCGATTGTGCGGCGGTTGGCGAAGCATGAGCCGTTCAATACGATTGCACTCCGCCAGCAGATTGCGCAGAGGACGATCGAGGCAGGGAAGTACTCGTTGGCCTAGGAGTTGCCCGGTTTGAAATCGTGTGAAGAAAGGGAGCTCGCGGCTCAATGTTTAGCGTTCAAAGCGCGTAGCTCCTCTTCCATCACCCTCCGCAGCGCCTTGTTAATCTCCCATTGGTATCCCCGACCCATCCCTCGGAACCAGGCCAGCACATCGGCGTCCAGATTCAGCGTGACCCTCTGCTTCGGCAACCGGAGCCAGCGCTTGTACTCCAACTGCCGCTCCCGCCACTCCCGCCATCGGTCACCGTCGTTTGTGCAACGCCCCTGTTCCACGCTCCCGGAAGCCCGAATGCTGGCGATCCTCCCGTGCCTCTTAACTCTCTTCTTTCGTTTCATTTGCCGTCGATAGCATACAGATATATACGTACAAAATCAACTGCAAAGTGTTTCACGTGAAACACTCCGCCCCAAGAACAAAAAAGGCCCCGGCTCTTGCGAGCGGGGCCTCTGGTTCAAGCTAGCAGCTAAAAGCCAGGAGCTAATAGCTGGTCTTAGTACATGTCGCCCATGCCGCCGCCACCGCCGTGGCCGCCGCCCATCGGAGCGTTCTTCTTCTCCTCCGGGATGTCCGCCACCAGCGCTTCGGTCGTCAACATCAGCGCCGCGATCGATCCCGCGTTGGTCAGTGCCGTACGCACTACCTTGGTCGGATCGAGCACGCCCGCCTTGACCAGATCTTCGTACTCGCCGGTCAGGGCGTTGTAGCCGTAGTAGGACGATTGCCAACGGCTGGTTGTCGGCGTACACTGCGCGGAAATTGCTGCTGTGTTCCTCCATGCAGGCCTCGCGTTTTCGCCCCTCAGCTGAAGCGAGACGCGTTTCTTCCCGCCAGCTGAGAAAGTGAGCCGAAAATGAAAAACCTGCTGGGTACCTTCACGGCGACAGTCATCGTGCTGCTGGTGTGCGCGCCCCTATTCGGGCAATCTGGATATATGACAACGCCAACCATGGCTCCCGCTGATAACACCGCCTGGTGTGCCACCAATAATTGCCTGCTCTCGATTGGCAGCGATGACGCGAAAACCGGGTACTCCGGGATCGCAGCCGGAGTCGATGGCACCGTCTATGCCTATCGCGCTTCCACGAATGAAATCTATACTTGGACAACCGCTGCAGGATGGGTGGAGCACACGGCGCTCTATCAGCCGGGCGGCGTGACCAAGATTGCGCAACTATCGGTAGGGAGCGCAGCCAATGTGCTCGTTCTGAACGGTACCGCACATTCCACTGGAAACGCCTACATACTGAATGCCGCTGGCAACGGCTGGACGTCGCTGAAGAAGTGGCTTGAACCAGGCACGGCTGGGATAGGCGCGGATGGCAGCGTTTGGGGAATTGATACCAACGGAAATGCCGTAGCTTATATCGCTGGCGCATGGGCGACAATGGGAACCGGAGTTTCGATGAACCTAGCCGTGTCTTCATCCATATCGACGGGACACGTCTGGGGCGTCGACTCCTCTAGCGTGCTGAGACAATGGAATGGCACTTCCTTCGCTGCGCTGTCTCCCGCGCCTCCGTTCACCCCTGCCACGTACTCGGGCGCGGTGGCCGCCGTGGGCGAAACCGGCCTGGCGGTAATTGATTCAACCGGCGGGATCCACGTTTCCTCCGATGGAGGGAACACGTGGTCAACGATTGCCGGCACGGCGACTACGATCACCGGCGGAGGGGTCTTTACGTTCGTCGAGAGCGCCGCCGGCATCTTCCACCTCAATTTAATGGTGCCGTCGTTAACCACTACTTTTGCGGGTATATTCGTCTGTGATTGGCCTCAATCCGGCTTCCCATGTGAGGACTACGGGCTCGAAGTGACCATCTACGCCACATCTTCCTTTGGAGGCCCGCTCGGAGGTGCTCATGGGATCAATGGTGTCACTACCTACATGACTGGAGGTATACCGCAGTATTTGGAGACTCAAGCCACAGAGACTGGCGCGAACTGCGACCTCATCGTTAACCCTAGCGATACGAATTGCTATGCCATGCCAGGAGGGCCTTGGGGCGATGAGCTAGCCACCTGCGTCGAGGACTACTTCTTTCCTGTGCCGCCTCCGCCGTTTCAAGCCGAGGCGGCGTTTACCAGAGCGTACTGGAACGGTGTCCCTGCACCTGCTTGCGACCAGTCCGGGAAGTGCACTTACCTTACACACAACAACTGTACAGCAACCACCACGCCTCCTGACCTAAATATTTCTTCCATTATAAGCGGCAACTTTGTAGGGGATAGCTACGTCAGCTGGTTGAGTCTTGGCCTTTGTATCCGTGCAGGCTACTCCGGCCCGTGGACTTGCTCGCCGGCCCTCTCATGGCTAGAATCGATCAACGTTCGCCTCGCTCCATACGCGTGCACCCACAATCCGTGACAGGGAGGAAAAAATGCTGTTTTTGAGACTCTTATTCCTTCTTTTCGGGACGATTGTCGTTCTGGTGCTAGTCACCTTCATCTGGGCGACCGCCCAGATTCCGGGGCCAAAGTTCTCAACCGAGGGCTCGACGGGGATAGACATCCGTGGCCTGTCTGCCATGGCACTGCATTCGCCACTGTATTGGTTGGTCGTGGCTGCAATACTCGCTGCCGCGGGCTGGCTCTGTCGGCGCTGGGTGTTCTGAAAAGTGGCAGACCGATTAGATAAGGCGGGTGGATATGAACGACTTGCTCGTCGGCGACATGCCTGTAAACTTCCCCCCAGTGCCGGGCAAACCGCCATACTACTGGGACGTGTACGGCCCCTGTTTTCAATTGTCGTCGAGCTCACCATGGCTCTGTACTCATGCCCTGGCAGTTCGCTATATTACGCCGGTCCCATTGGGAGTCTGCACCCACAATCCCCCAAAATAGAGAGGCAAGAAATGAAGATAGCACTGGCCGTTTTTGCGACGCTCGCCTCGTTCTTGCTGTTCACAGTTATCTTTGTTTTTGTTCGGATTAAGGTGCAGACTCCAGGTACCGGTGCGACCTCCGTGAACCTGATCCGCGCATGGACCATCTACTCACCGCTGTATTGGATACTTGCCATTGTTGTGGTGGCGGGCACCCCATGGCTGCTGGTGCGTCGTTAGGTTGATGAAACAAAAGTCGGGAAACGAAAGATGCTGTTTCTAAAGCTCGTGTTCCTTGTCCTCGCGCCATTGCCGTCGGTGCCGGTTACCTCCCAAAATCAAAAAGCCCCGCTCTTACAAGCGGGGCTTTTGATTTGTTGCTGGTGACTCGCGGGCCAGGAGTGCCCGCGCTTCACCTCGTCGACATTCATCGACTGAGACAGCTGAAGGGCGGCTGTCCCTACGTTTTAGTACATATCCCCCATGCCGCCTCCGCCGTGGCCTCCGGGCATTGGAGCATTCTTCTTTTCTTCTGGAATGTCCGCTACCAGGGCTTCGGTGGTTAGCATCAAGGCTGCGATTGAGCCGGCGTTGGTCAGTGCGGTGCGCACTACCTTCGTCGGATCTAATACGCCGGCCTTGACCAGATCTTCGTACTCTCCGGTCAGGGCGTTGTAGCCGAAGTTATTGTCTTTGGAGTCGTGGATCTTACCGATCACGATTGCACCTTCTTCGCCGGCGTTCTCGGCGATCTGGCGCAGCGGTTCGGTGATGGCGCGCTTCACGATGTTGACACCGATCTGCTCGTCACCTTCCAGCTTCAGCTTGTCGAGAGCTGCCACGCAACGCGCCAGGGCAACGCCGCCGCCGGGGACAATACCTTCCTCGACTGCTGCACGGGTTGCGTGCATGGCATCTTCCACGCGGGCTTTCGTTTCCTTCATTTCGGTTTCGGTTGCGGCGCCGACTTTGATCACGGCCACGCCACCGACCAGCTTGGCCAACCGCTCCTGCAGTTTCTCGCGGTCGTAGTCGCTGGTGGTCTTTTCGATCTGTCCGCGAATCTCTTTCACGCGGCCCTGCACTTCGCCCGGCTTGCCTTTGCCTTCGACAATGGTCGTGTTGTCCTTGTCGATGGTGACTTTCTTGGCTTGGCCGAGATCCGCGATGGTCACGTTTTCCAGCTTGATGCCCAAATCTTCGGTGATGGCCTTGCCGCCGGTCAGAGTTGCGATGTCTTGCAGCATGGCCTTGCGGCGATCGCCGAAGCCGGGGGCCTTGACGGCCGAGACTTGCAGCGTGCCACGAAGCTTGTTGACGACCAGAGTCGCCAGTGCTTCGCCTTCCACGTCCTCCGCGATGATTACGAGCGGCTTGCCGCCCTTGGCGATCTGCTCGAGCAACGGCAGCAGATCCTTCATCGAGCTGATCTTCTTTTCGTGGATCAGAATGTAGGCATTCTCCTGCACCGATTCCATGCGCTCGGGGTCAGTGACGAAGTACGGAGAGAGATAGCCGCGATCGAACTGCATACCTTCGACCACGTCGAGCTGAGTGTCGAGCGTCTTCGACTCTTCGACCGTGATGACGCCGTCCTTGCCGACTTTCTTCATGGCTTCGGCAATGATCTTGCCAATAGTCTCGTCGTTGTTCGCCGAGATGGTGCCGACCTGGGCAATCATGTCGCCGGTGACGGGCTTGGAGAACTTGTCCAATTCGCCCTTCTCGCGATTGCCTTCTTTGTCGACTCTGCCGGTGATGAGCAGGACCGACTTCTCGATGCCGCGCTTGATGGCCATCGGATTCGCGCCAGCAGCAACGGTCTTTACGCCTTCGCGATAAATTGCTTGGGCAAGAACGGTAGCAGTGGTGGTGCCGTCGCCGGCGATGTCCGAGGTCTTGGAAGCAACTTCGCGGACCATCTGGGCTCCCATGTTCTCGATGCCATTGGGCAATTCGATTTCTTTTGCAACGGTGACGCCGTCCTTGGTAATGGTGGGCGCACCGAATTTCTTTTCAATGACCACGTTGCGGCCTTTGGGGCCAAGAGTGACCTTCACAGCGTCAGCCAGTATGTTGACGCCGCGGAGAATGGCCTGTCGCGACTCTTCTCCATGAATAATTTGCTTTGCCATATCTGTTTGCTCCTAAATTTAATTTTTGATGCAGGCTGTGCCTGCGGAACTTTGTGACTAGGTCTCAGGTGTCAGGGTTTTGACTGACGACTGACGACTGGTGGCTACCGACGCGATCCGGCGGTTTCCTTCTTGGCTGCGCCCGAAAGCACGCCGAGTACTTCTTCTTCGCGCATGATGATGAAGTCTTCTCCATCGATCTTGATCTCGGTGCCGGAATACTTGCCGAACAGAATGCGGTCGCCTTCCTTCACGTCGAGGGGACGAACCTTGCCTTCTTCGCTGATCTTGCCTTTGCCGGCGGAGATGACTTCTCCCTCCTGCGGCTTGTCTTTCGCGGAATCGGGGATAATGATCCCGCCGCGGGTGGTATCGGCTTCTTCGACCCGACGGACCAGGATGCGGTCATGGAGCGGGGTGAATTTGGTTGCCATAGTTGCGTACTCCTTTCAAGAGTCGTGTTTTCAACAGGTTAAATTCGAATTGTCCAAGAGTCTCCCAAGAACCGGGGACTGTTAGCACTTGAATGCCATGAGTGCTAATTATAGGAATGTGAGTGGGTGTTTGTCAAGTGCAACCAGGAAGCGTCATGAAGCCATTTAGAATCAATACAAAAGGTAGGAACGAGGCACTGTTTCTCATCCAAAAGTGCGCTATCGCGCCGCAACTGCGGCAAGCGGTTTTATGGCCTTGAGTTCCTTGGCGTACTTCTCCTTGACCTGATGAACGGCAAAGGCATCCTGCAAATTAAGCCAGAACTGCTCGGAAGTCCCGAAATACTTGGCGAGCCGAGCAGCCATCTCGGGAGTAATGCCGCGCTTCTCCCGAACAATGTCGTTGACAGTCGGAGGAGAGACGCGGAGCTCCACCGACAACCTGTAAGCGGAGATCTTCATCGGTTCCAGAAACTCCTCCCGAAGAATTTCGCCCGGATGGACCGCCCAGCCTGCTTGACTTTCATTCTTAATACTCACAATTGCGCTCCTGTTTTGAGGGCGTTCGCCCCTGATTGTGCTGCCCACTGCATTCAGTGGTAATCCGTGATCTCTACGTCGTAAGTGTCGCCATCCCGCCACACGAAGCAGACGCGGAACTGGTCGTTGATGGCAATACTGTGCTGGCCTTCCCGGTCATGCTGCAACTCTTCCAGTCGATTGCCGGGAGGAATTCGCAAATCCTCCACTCTGGCGGCTGCGTTGAGCATGGCCAGTTTCTTCCGGGAGGCTTTCCGCAGATTCGCTGGGGGCATTCTCTGGCTTTTCCCCGTGTCCCAGAACTCCTTCGTGCTTTTGTCCGCGAAGGTCTTAATCACGAAGAGAGTTTAATTAATGTCGTTAATAATGTCAAGCATTAAACTTGAGATCGTGGCCTTTCCCCGGACTGGGGAGGGCCGATTGGCGCAACTCGCGCACGCCCGCTATCATGTTGGCGACCCCCAGGGGTACATTCGTATTTCCAGTTCCGCGCCGGCCAACATGTTGCAGAAGCGCATCGACGATCAGCAAACGATCTCGCGAGAGAACATCCGCGAAGCCGAGGGAATTTTCCTGCAGCATCTCCGCCGCGTCGGGCTCAAGCAAACGGCGCAGCGCAACGCCATCCTGCGGACGTTTCTGGAAACGCGCGAGCATCTCTCGATTGACGAGCTGCACCGACTGGTCAAGAAGACGGACCCGCGCATCGGATTCACCACCGTCTACCGGACCTTGAAGCTGTTTGCCGGTTGTGGCCTGGCCAGCGAAGTTGCCTTTCATGACGGCATCGCGCGCTACGAGCACCAATACAACCGGCGCAGTCACCACCACATGGTGTGCACGGAGTGCGGCGCATCGGTGGAATTTTTCTCGGAGAAGGTTGGAGAAGTCGAACAAGAGATCGGACGCAAGCACCGTTACATGACCACCCGCCATACCTTTCAGATCTACGGCGTTTGCGAAGAATGCCGCGATCCGAAGAAGAGGAACGGACGCCGCCTTGTCTGAACTAACGCCTGAACCAACGCCGAGCTCAGTGTCGAACCCAACCGGTGGACCGGAGTCGAACCCGCCGGATTCCTCGTTCCATTCGGTGAAGTGTCCGCATTGCGGCACTCTGATGCCGGAGAGCGCGGCCTTCTGTCCCGGCTGCGGATGGTCGATGACGCCAATTCCGGCTGCGGAACGGGCGGCTGCAGCGGCCGCGTATCTCACTTTTATCGCCGGCGGCGTGATTTTGTTTCTGCCGGCATTTCGTAAGAATCGCTTTGTCCGCTTTCATGCCTGGCAGAGCGTTTTGCTCTGGGGAGTCTTTTTCGTGCTGAGTATCGTCGCACTCCTGCTGTCGAATGTCACTGCCGCGATGGTATTTCTTCTGTTTGGAATTCTAGCTTCCCTGGCCATGTTCTTCTTGTGGATCGTTCTGTCGGTCAAAGCCTGGGAAGGTGAGCGCTTCGAAGTGCCGCTGTTCGGCGAACTGGCGGCGCGCCTGCCGTAGCATTCCACCCGAGGAGGAGAATGGCAGGGGCGTGTTTACGCTGACTCCTCCATCCTGTTACCATCAAGGGTTATTTCAAGCAGATCTGCATATTTATTGGGAACACAAAATTTTTCCTTTGGAGGCACCATGGCCGTAAAAGTTGGCATTAATGGATTTGGACGCATCGGACGAAACGTGCTGCGCACCGCACTCGCCGATAAGAACATCGACATCGTAGCGGTGAACGATCTCACCGATCCGAAAACGCTGGCCCACCTGCTTAAGTACGACTCAATCCTTGGCAACCTACCCCACAAAATCACCGCCGGCCCCGACAGCATTTCGATCGACGGCAAGGTCATCAAAGTATTCAAGGAAAAGGACCCCGCCGCTCTGCCCTGGGATTCCGTTGGCGCGCAGGTCGTCCTCGAGTCCACCGGCCGCTTTACCGACGCCAACGAAGCGAAGAAACATCTGCGTGGCAGCGTGAAGAAGGTCATCATTTCGGCACCTGCCAAGAACGAAGATCTCACCGTCGTGCTCGGCGTGAACGAAGACAAATACGAACCCGCCAAGCACCACATCGTGTCGAACGCCTCCTGCACGACGAATTGTCTGGCCCCGGTTGCCAAGGTGATCAACGATAACTTCAAGATCATCAGCGGGACCATGACCACCATTCACTCTTACACGAACGATCAGGTCATCCTTGATTTCCCGCACAAAGACTTGCGCCGTGCTCGCGCCGCCGCGCTCAACATGATTCCAACCACGACCGGCGCCGCCAAGGCCGTGAAGTTGGTCATCCCCGATCTGGCCGGCAAGCTCGATGGCTTCGCCATGCGCGTGCCCACGCCGAACGTCTCGGTCGTCGACCTCGTCGTCTGGGTGGAAAAGAAGACGACCAAAGAAGAGGTCAACGCCGCCCTGAAGAAGGCCTCTGAGTCGGGCCCGTTGAAGGGCTACCTCGGTTTCGAGGAAGGCGAACTGGTCTCGTCCGATTTCAAGGGCGACTCGCGTTCGTCCATTGTCGACGCCCCCATGACTCTGGTCGTCGGCGGCAACTGCGTCAAGGTGATCTCCTGGTACGACAACGAGTGGGGATACTCTTGCCGCGTCCGTGACCTGATCAACCTGATGGCAGCGAAAGGTCTGTAATGCTCGCGTAGGGGCGGACGCATTCGTCCGCCCCCGCACCCTAACGACGAATGACCAGCGACCAACGACGGGGTTCTCATGTCTAAGCTTTCCATTCGCGATCTTTCTCTCAACGACCGCCGTGTCTTCATGCGCGTGGATTTCAACGTACCGCTCGACGACGGCCGCGTCATGGACGACACCCGCATCCGCGAAACTCTGCCCAGCATCGAGTACGCGCTTCGTCACGGCGCGCGCCTGATCCTGGCGTCTCACCTGGGACGACCTAAGGGCAAACCCAATTCCAAGATGAGCCTCAAACCTGTCGCCGAGCGCCTGCGCATGCTGCTCGACAAAGAATTGTCGCGGGGCGAAAATGTCGGCTTCTGCCCCGAGTGCGTGGGCGAGGAAGCCGAAGAAATGGCGCTCAAACTGGAGAAAGGCCAGGCGCTGTTGCTCGAAAACCTCCGCTTCCATGCGGAAGAAGAGAAGAACGACGAGAAGTTTTCCCAGCAACTGGCCAAACTCGCCGATTTCTATGTGAACGACGCTTTCGGCACGGCACATCGCGCCCATGCGTCCACCGTCGGCATCACAAAGTTTGTGCAGAAATCCGCCGCCGGTCTGCTCATGGAAAAGGAGCTGCAATATCTCGGCCGCGTCCTGCAGAACGCCGAGCACCCGTTCGTCGCCATTCTCGGCGGCGCGAAAGTCAGCGACAAAATCGGAGTCATCCAAAACCTGCTCGGAAAAGTCGACGCCTTGATTATTGGCGGGGGCATGGCCTACACCTTTCTTAAAGCGCAAGGCCAATCCGTGGGCAAGAGCCTGGTCGAGGAAGACAAGGTGGAACTCGCCAAGGATCTTCTGCAGCAGGCGAAGGCTCGCAAGGTCAAGTTCCTATTGCCCACCGACCACGTGATCGCCGATCGCGTCGAAGCCGGTGCCGTGACGAAAATCGTCGGCCGGGGCGAGCCGATTCCCGCCAACATGATGGCGCTGGATATCGGACCGCAAACGATCGAAGCATTTTCCGAAGAAGTGGCGCGCGCTCGCACCATCGTTTGGAACGGCCCCATGGGCGTTTTCGAGTTGCCGCCGTTTGCCAAAGGCACCTTCAAGATTGCCCAAGCCGTGGCGGAGAATGCGGGAGCGGTCACGATCGTGGGCGGAGGAGACTCTGTAGCCGCCGTAAAGGCTGCTGGCGTTGCCGACAAGATCACGCACATTTCAACCGGCGGCGGCGCGTCGCTGGAATTTTTGGAAGGCAAAAAGTTGCCGGGAGTGGAAGCGCTGACGGATAAGAAATAGGGCAGCTATCAGGTGTCGGGTCTCAGGTCTCAGGTCTCAGGTTTAATGTTCGAGGTTGCAATCTTATATGGCTAGGAAAAAACTGATCGCCGCCAACTGGAAGATGTACAAAACGCCTGACCAGACTCGCGACTTTTTTCGCGATTTCCTTCCCCTGGTTCAAGCGCACAACCGCGACGAAATCGTCGTCTGCCCAACCTATCTCTGCATCGATGCCGCCCTAACCGCAGCCAAAGGCTCGAATGTCGCCATCGGAGCCCAGAATTTGCACTGGGAAAAAGAAGGCGCCTACACCGGCGAAATCAACGCCGCCATGCTGGTCTCCGTCGGCGTCACCCACGTCATCATCGGACACTCCGAACGCCGCCAGTACTTCGGCGAAACCGACGACAGCGTCAACCTCAAACTCAAGTCCGCCCTCGAAGCCGGACTCATTCCCATCGTCTGCGTCGGAGAGGTCCTCGAAGAACGTGAAGCCGGTCTCACCGACGACGTTCTGCGCCGCCAGTGTCTCCGCGCCTTCAATAAAGTTTCGGCCAAGAAAGCCGCCAGCCTCGTGGTCGCCTACGAGCCGGTCTGGGCCATTGGCACCGGGAAGACCGCAACGCCGCAGATGGCCGCCGACGCCCACGCCATTATCCGAGCCGAAGCCGCTGAATCGTTCGGCCCGGAGTTCGCCGACAAACTGCGCATTCTCTACGGCGGCTCGGTTAAGCCGGAGAACGCCCATGCTCTGATGTCGGAAGAAGAGATCGACGGCGCGCTGGTCGGTGGAGCGTCGCTCGATGCCAAATCGTTCGCGGCGATTGTGAAGTATTAAGGCGCTAACAGGCGGAATCCGGGGCGGAGTATGACTGTGCTTCGCCCCGGTGAGATTTTGTCGGTTGATCGCGGATTTCTGTGCTCGTGGGTTTCTCTCTGCGGCGGGGCTAGCCGCAGCAGAGCCCACAAGCGCCGCAGGTTATGCATTCGGTCTTAGCGCAGCATTCTAAGCAAGTGCCTCCATGCGAACATGTGCAACAGCCCGGGTTCGGCTTGGGACAGGGGGCCTCAGCGTCGCCGATCCTGATTTCGAATGCCTTGATTCCCTGGTTCTCAAAATCCTGGATCCTGACGCTATCATTCTTGTCCAGTGAGAGAGAATACGTCCCAAGGCGGTCCTGCGGCATCTCGCCGATCGCCTTGCAAGTAAACTCTTTGATGGTGCCGAAAATTCCTGAGATTTGCACAGTAGCGATGTTTCCCTGTCTGGTAACTTCCGCCCTGACCGCGGTGTACCGCGACTCCTTGGCGCTCTTGATTGGGTGCACATGAACCGCGTGCTTGCCTTCCAGAGGTACCGTTATGCTGATTGTGTTTCCGTCTCCCCAGGCGATTTGCAAGGCTTTGCCGGCCTGGGTCTGCTTTTCAGTCTGCCCCGCCAAGGCGGCCGACATGACCCAAAGGAGTAACACAGGCAGTGTTGTGTGCAGTGTTGTGTCACGAGTTTTGAACATGACCACACCTCCAATGAAGGAACCGGTACCACATGTAGTACATGTTGTCAATGGTAAAGCACGAGCATGTAAGGCGCTGAGAAGCCACGTGGCGGGGTTGGACGGCGCTGGCGGCGATTGTGAAGTACTAGAATAGATATCGAAGCACGCGGAAAAGTCGAGGCCTATCAATGAAATTCGGCGTCATAATCTTCCCCGGTTCCAACTGCGATCACGATGCCTTCTGGACCATCCAGCAGGTGGCCAAGCAACCCGTCACTTTCCTCTGGCACGACTCGCACGACCTCCAGAACTGCGACGCCATCATCGTCCCCGGAGGCTTCGCCTACGGCGACTACCTGCGCACCGGAGCCATCGCCAAGTTTTCGCCGGTGATGGAATCGGTCCGCAAGTTTGCCGACGGGGGCGGATTGGTGCTCGGCATCTGCAACGGTTTTCAGATTCTGTGTGAGTCGGGATTGCTGCCGGGAGCGCTGATGCGCAACCTCGGCTTGAAATATGTCTGCAAGCAGGTACAGATAAGAGTCGAAAACAACGACACGCCGTTTACGAACGCGTGCCGCAAGGGCGAAGTGCTGACCATCCCCATCGGCCACATGGAAGGCAATTATTTTTGCGATGAGGCTACACTCGCCGAACTGAAGCGCGACAATCGCATCGTCTTTCGTTACTCGAACGCGCAAGGCGAAATTACGCCGGAAGCGAATCCCAACGGCTCGCTGGAAAATATCGCCGGCATCTGCAGCCCCGGACGCAACGTGTTGGGCATGATGCCCCATCCCGAACGAGCCTCCGAACCCGAACTCGGCGGCACCGATGGATGCAGGATTTTCGAATCGCTGCTGGGAGCGGAAATAGGTCTCAGGTCGTAGGTGTCAGGTCTCAGGAAAAGCAAAACCAACCAATTGTTTCGTGACGTCTATCACCGCGCAACGCCAGCGGCGGCCTTAGTCTTCTCGCTGGGCATCATGGCGGACCATTATCGGAACCTATCGCGTGGCAAAAAGCAAAAACTCTCGCCTTGAATGTATATCGGTGTACTCGTCGATTTCCAAAAGATGAAATTTACGGATTGACCTCACAGATGCGGCGCGCGTCCGTGTCCGTCCCGAGCAACATTGCCGAAGGCAAAGGACGTTATTCCCACAAGGACTTTGTTCACTTCCTGTACCAAGCCCGCGGTTCACTACTCGAGTTAGAAACACAACTTTCGATAGCACATGATCTGGAATACATCGAACAACCGGCATTCGAAAGCCTGGAATCGGAAACGGAAGAACTGGGTCGAATTCTGAACGGCCTGATCAATCGTTTCCAAGTCTCAACTCACAGCCAAGTCTCGAATCCAACGTGTTAGGTTTCAAGGGAAGCAAAATCCACCCATGGTTTCCTGAGACCCGAGATCTGCTTTTCCTGACACCTGAGACCTGACACCTGAGACCTTGTCTTAAAACGCCCAGCGCAGCAGCGTCGCTCCACTGGTAAATCCGGCACCGACCGAAGCCAGCAGCACCAGGCTCCCCTTTTTCAGTTTCCCTTGCTGGCGCGCGGTTTCCATGGCCAGCGGAATGGTTCCTGCCGTCGTGTTTCCGAACTCCTCGATATTCACGATCACGGCTTCGGGGCGCATGCTCAGACGGTCGGCCGTTGCGGTGATGATGCGCTTGTTCGCCTGGTGCGGAATGAAGGCGTCGATTTCGCTGCCCTTGATGTTGTTGCGCTTGAGAATCTCTTCGCAGAGCAGCGCCATCTTTCGCACCGCGAATTTGAATACTGCGGCGCCGTCCTGATGGACAAAGTGCATCTTCTTGTCCACGGTCTCGTGAGTCGATGGATTCAAGCTTCCGCCACCCGGCATGTACAGCGAGCACCCGCCCGCCCCATCCACTTCATGAATAAAGTCGATCAGCCCAACGGAATCGTCTTCCGCTGGTTCGAGCAACACGGCGCCCGCTCCATCGCCAAAGATGACGCAGGTCGCGCGGTCGGTGTAGTCGATGATCGACGACATCACATCCGCCCCGATCACGAGGACTTTCTTGTGCGCTCCGGAAGCGACAAATTGCGCCCCGGCCTGGAGCGCGTAGACAAACGCCGAACAGGCCGCCGAAACATCGAATCCCCAAACATTCTTCGCGCCGAGCTTATGCTGCACCAAACAAGCGGTCGAGGGAAAAAACATGTCGGGCGTAACCGTCCCCACGATAATGGCATCGAGATCGGAGGCCTCGATTCCGCGCTGGGCAAGCGCTTTCTTCGCGGCTTCGACCGCCAAATCGCTGGTCGCAACCCCCTTGTCCACAATATGACGCTGGCGGATGCCGACACGCTCCATGATCCACTGATCGTTGGTATCGACCAGTTTTTCGAGGTCGGCGTTGGTGAGAAGGCGGGGCGGAACGAAAGTGCCGAGAGCGCTGATCTTGACGCGCTGAAGCTGACTCAATGAAGTCTCCTCGAATGCAGAGTGCAATATAGAGTGCAATATGAAGTGCGAAGCAAACTGAACCGATTATTTTCAACGATTGCGAGCCGAATGTCGAACCGAAGCGCCTTTCGCGGGGTGGGTCAGTTTCACGGTACAACCCACAAGACCCTGAACCACAAAGGGCACGAAGTATCACGAGGGCTTCTGGTCGCAGGCGTTTCCTTCGTGAACCTCCGAAGCCTTGGTGGTAGGCGGTGTCGTGAATTGGGCCACTGCCCGCCTTTCAACCCGGCGTAATCTCGAAGTAGGTATCGGTGTTGCGCCACAGCCACGGCAAACGGGCGAGCCAATATTTTGCGTTAATCAGTTGGCGGGCGCGAGCGTGTTCTTCCGGTCGCAGGATGCGGACGGTCCCAGCAAATTCCGGGCCGGTGATCTTCCCCCGCATGGTGCAAGGGGCGATCTTGACCTGGGGGTTGTTGCGGATGCGCTTGCACTTGCCCAGTTTGCTGTTCGTCATGAAATAGAGTTTGTTCCGGTCTTCGGCAAACCAAATCGGCGTGTAGACGGCAACGCCGCTCTTGCGGAAGGTCGCGAGGCTGATGTAGCGTTGGCCTTGGATTTCTGCGGGAATGGGTGCCATGCCGATATTGTAATGCGGCGCGGAAGAATTGCCCCGACGTGCACAGCGGTATCCACGTGAACTTACGCGTACCTGAAATTGACCAATTGTGCCCAGCGTCACATACAATACTGGTCGGTTGCCTCCGAGGCTGAGGGGGACGATATGGGCGAACTGTGGAAGAGTTGGGCGGGGCGTACCGTCAATGGGAGATTTGCGCTACAAGCCTATCTGGGCGGATCCGATCACAGTGCCGTGTTCTTAACCCTCGCGCCAAACGGGGGCGGTTCGGAGAAGGCGGCCATCAAGCTGATCCCGGCGGACGCAGCGCTCGCGGAGAAGCAATTGCTGCGCTGGGAAGGTGCCAGCGAACTGACCCATCCGAATCTGGTCCGCATGTTCGAGGCGGGGCACAGCGAACTGGATGGCACGGCATTGCTCTATATGGTCGAGGAGTACGCAGAGGAGAATCTCTCGCAGGTGCTTCCCGAGCGCGGGCTGACGGCCGAGGAAGCGCGAGGAATGCTTCCGCCGGTTCTGCGGGCTTTGCAATTTCTGCACGATCAGGGGTTCGTACATGCGCGGATTCAGCCTTCAAATGTTCTGGCAATCGACGATCAGGTGAAGCTGTCATGCGACTCTCTAACCGTGCCAGGCGAGGGCATGAGCGGCCCGGCAACGACCGCCTACGATCCGCCAGAAGCGGCGACGGGAACGATTTCAGCGGCTTCTGACGTATGGCAGTTGGGGATGATGCTAAACGAGGTCCTGACACGGCGCTTGCCGGATTGGGATGTGCAGCAGAACGAGCAGCCTCGCGCCCGCGACGGAATTTCGCAACCATTCGCGAAGATCATTGAAAATTGCCTGCGCCTCGATCCCGCCAAGCGCTGGACAGTGGCGCAGATCGCCGCTTGCCTCGAAGAGCGGCAGCCTGAGGCGCCTTCGGCGATTCCAGCAGCGGCTCCCATCGCGACTCCTGTGACGATGTCCGCTTCATCGCCAAGCGTGGAGCGCGGAACGCGATCTGTGAAGTGGCCGTATGCAATCGCGCTGATCGTTGGGATTGCGATTGCCATCGTGATATTTCTGGCTGTGCGGCCCAGACCGGCGAGCCCAACTCCAGAAACGCAGTCGAAGCAGGCGGAGCAGGGAACAGCCGCGGATCGTTCCCAGCCCGCTCAGAGTTCGCCGCAACCGCAGTCCAGCCCGGGTGCAGCTGTAGGTAAGAAGGTTGAAGGGGTGGTGCCGGTGACTGGAGATGAATCGGCGTCGAGGGCGGCTGGCGAAAATGGCGTTCTGCATCGCGTGATTCCTCAGGTTCTCCCCCACGCGCGCAAAACGATACAAGGCAAGATCAAAGTTCGAGTGAAAGACGAAGTGGATGCCGCGGGGAACGTGGCGAAGGCGAAGCTGGAATCCGCGGGGCCGAGCAAGTATTTTTCGCGAATCGCTATGGAAGCCGCTCGGGAATGGAAGTTTACTCCGGCGCAAGCGGGCGAGCAGGGTGCCGCTCGCGAATGGAATCTGCAGTTCTCCTTCAGCCGCACCAAGACGGACGTTTCGGCAGCGCGTGCGAGGCGGTAGGGAAGCGTTTTAAGTCCAGGGATTGAGTACTGCTTTAAGGAGCGGAAAGTCCGAAACGTTGCGAGTTACCAGCGTCAATTGATGGGTTTCTGCGGTTGCGGCCAGGAAAGCATCCATTGCGCCGATCGGACGTCCCGCCGCTTCGGCGCGTGACACTGTCCGGCCCCAAGCTTCCGCCACGGTGTTGTCGACGGGCAAGACTCTGCTCTCAAACCGCAATGGCAATTCATCTTGCAGCCACCGCTCAAGCTGGCTTCGCCGGCGGGCCGCCGCCATGCGCTCCACGCCGTAGCGAAGTTCTGCCAGCGAAATGACGCTGATGAAAATCCGATCCTCATCGGCCATTTCCATCCAGTCGATGACGCCGGGATTGGGGCGCGGCTTGACCCACTCCGAAACTGCGTTGGTATCAAGAAGAAAGCCCACAGATGCGTAGCTCACAGGTTAATCTTGCGAGGTCCTTGCTTGAGGCGACGGACTTTCAGTCCCGACTCACGTAAAGGAGAGTTCGCAAAGAATTCCGCTAAATTGCCGACACGCCTCGTCTTTCGCTGCCATTCCTCGGCGCCAACCACTACCGCGGTCGTGTGCCCGTTTCGAGTAATGGTCTGCGGTCCCTCAGACAAGGCTCGCTTGATGATTTCACTGAATTTTGCTTTGGCTTCGGCTACGGTCCAGTCTTGCGAACTCATCGCGGCCCTTTCTGGTTCAATATAGTCATCATGGTCATTATAGTCATAAATGAAGTCCATCGCAAGGGTATTGAGCGCCTGGCAGTTGGCTCACTTTGCCGAAACCACCACCGCAAAGGGCACGAAGGCACACGAAGGAAAAGCAAGATAACAGGAACCTTCGTGGCACTTCGTGTCCTTCGTGGTTCAGGATTGCTTGGGAGGTTTCGTGCTGCTGTTCATTTTCCGTCGCGCTTCTTCGCAGTCTTGCTGCGGGTCTCGTCCCGTGACTTGCTTGTACCAGGCGGGGTGGAAGGTCCACGCCCAGGCTTCGCTGACAGCTCCGCGAATCATCGATTGGAAAGTGCCCGGCTCGCCGATCGTGCTCAGGTAGATGTGGATGAAAATTCCGCCGAGCATGATCAGCGCGGAGATATCGTGCAGGACGTAGCTGACCGCGACCGGAATTCTTCCGAAGGTTCTCGCGCCCGCCCACAGGACAACGCCGGTAATCAGGTATACAACGCAACCGCCGACGATCTCCCAAAACTGAACCTTCTGTCCGGCGTTGAAAAAGCCAGTGTCCGGCGGATCCATTTTTTCCTCGCCGCTGACGACTCCCTTGATATTGCGCATCCACCGCGAATCGGCTGCGGTCCAGATCATGGGTTTGAGCCAGTTCAGGGCTTGCAGTCCGAAGCAAAAGACGAAGCCCACGCCGAAATACGGATGCATGACGCGGCTGAGCGGTCCGCCGCCAAAAAACGGAGTGAACCACCGGAACAGCCACGGCAGATAAATGCCAAAGCCAGTGAAAAGCGCAAGAAAGAAGAACAGGGCCACCGCCCAGTGCAGCACGCGCGTGTATACCGGATGGCGCAGCAACTCTCCGCGATAGACGGTGGTTTTGCCTGCGTGTTCAAAGGCGTTGCGGGCTTTGTCGTCAAACCGTTCGACCGAGCTAGACGTTGATGCCGGCATCGGGGCCCTCCTTCTCCGGAGGTTCCGGTTGCGCCACGCGCGGGCCGGAGGTGATGTAGTGCGCGATCACGCCGAGAAAACCGAACAGCGCGAACGTGCCGAGCACGGGCTTGAACAGCCACTTCCACACCGTATAACTCCAGGGGATGGTCGGGTTCTTCGGCAGGCTGTAGCGTTCGGGATCGGTCGCATCGTGCAGCACATAGATCACATGCGTTCCGCCGACCGATTGCGGATCGTACACGCCGGCATTCTGCCAGCCGAAATTGTCGCGGAGTTGTTTGGCACGCTCTTCCGCAATGTATTTCATGTCGTCTTTGGATCCAAACTTGAGGCAGCCTGTCGGACACGCTTTGATGCATGCAGGCTCAAGCCCTTCGCCGACGCGATCGGAGCAGAGCGTGCACTTGTAAACTTTCTTCGTCATTGGGTTGAAGCGCGGAATCTCGAAAGGGCAGCCGGAAACGCAGAATTCACAGCCGATGCAGTTTTCCTGGTTGAAGTCGACGATGCCGTTGGCATATTTGACGATGGCGCCGTCCGCCGGACAAGCCGCCAGGCAGCCCGGATCGGCGCAGTGCATGCACTGGTCCTTGCGCATCAGCCACTGGATCGTGCCATCGGGATTCTGGTGCTCGTTGAACTTGATGAGGTTCCAGAAATTCCAGCGCGTCTCCGGCATCGTCTGATACGTGTTGTCGAAGGTCGTCGGAGTGAACGGCATATCGTTCCACTCCGCGCACGCCACTTCGCACGCTTTGCATCCAATGCAGGTGGTGGTGTCGACCAGTTTGCAGACTTCGAGATCGCGCTGCATGCCCAGGCCGGGCGAGGCACCGGAGTGGCCTGAGATCATTTCGGCTTGTAGCGCCTTGCGGTCTGCCATCTCCCGTCCTCGGTACGGATCTGAAAAATCTCTCTAACTAGACCTTCTCGATCTTCACGAGAAAGCCCTTAAATTCCGGAGTAAACGCATTCGGGTCGATCACAGTCGGCGTCAACTGATTCGCCAGCGTTTTCGCCGTCTTGCCTTCATCTTCCACAATGCCGCGGAAGCCCCAATGAATCGGGATGCCGATCTGGAACGTCTCCTTGCCATCGATCTTCATCGGACGAATGCGGCGGGTCACCATCGCTTTCGCAATGTAGTAAGCGCGTGCGCTCGTGACCTTCACTTTTTCACCGCCGCGAATTCCCATACGATCGGCCAATTCAGCCGGCACTTCGACGAACGGCTCCGGCACGAGCTCGACATTCATCGGATTATTCTTGGTCCAGTAGTGATAGTGCTCGGTAAGACGGTAGGTGGTACAGATGATGTTGAACTCCGTGTCACCGGTTTTCGCATATTTGTCCATATCCGTCTTATACTTTTTCACGACCGGATTGTTGGACTGTTTCGGATGCAACAGATTCGCAAGCGGGCTCTCGATCGGCTCGTAGAATTCGGGGAACGGTCCGTCCTGCATTCCACTGAGTGGCACGAATAAACGTCCGATGCCATCGGGATTCATGATGAAGGGGCCCATGTGATCTTTGGGCGCGGAATCTACTTTGAAATCGGGAACGTCGACGCCCACCCAGCTCTGCTTGGCGTCGTCCCACCAAACCTGTCGCCGCGAAGGATCCCACGGCTTGCCCTCCATATCGCAAGAAGCCCGGTTATAGAGCACGCGGCGATTCGCCGGCCATGACCAGCCCCAATTGGGATAAATGCCGAGACCCGACGGATCGTCGGTGCCGCGGCGTTGCATCATGGCGCCAGCTTCGGTCCACGACCCGCAATAGAGCCAGTTTCCGGAGGTGGTTGTGCCGTCATCTTTGAGCCAGGCAAAGCCTGGAAGTTGCTGCCCTGCCTTGATCGTGACGTTCGTCTTCGGATCGGTGATGTCGGCGAGCGCTTTGCCATTGATTTCCCTCGCGACCTCGGCGAGCAACGGATTGTGCGGGTTCGTGTACGCGAACGTCGCGTTCAGCACGGGATCGGGGAACTTGCCGCCCTCTTTCTTATAAAGCTCGCGAACTTTCAAAAAAATCGTAGCCAGGATTTCCTGATCCAGGCGCGCCTGCCCCGGCGGTGGAAGGGCGATATTTTTCCATTGCAGCCAGCGCGCGGAGTTCACGAAGGTGCCATCTTTTTCGGCGAAGCCTGCGCCCGGCAAGCGGTAGACGGTGGTGTTGATCTTCTTCTGATCCTCCGCAGTAATGCCAGGAGCGCGCCAGAACTCGCTGGTCTCGTCGGGATAGATTTCGCAAACCACCAGCCAGTCGGCCTTCTTCAGGGCGTCGATATTCTTATTGGAATCGGGGCCGATCATGACGCCGTTCATTCCAAAGGCGAAGAGGCCCTTGACTTTGCCTTCGTACATGGCGTTCCAGATATTCACCCAGGAATAGTTGCGGTCGATCTTCGGCAGATAATTGAAGGCAAAGTCGTTCTCTTTGGTGGCGGCTGGACCGTAAAACGCTTTCAGCAGCGACACGGCAAATTTGGAAGTGTTCGACCAATAATTAAACGACTCCCACGGATCGGGCTTGGCGACGAGCGGGGTTGTGCGCTTGAGGTACGCGGCCAGATCGACGTCAGTAGGATTCGGCATCTTCAGGTAGCCGGGAAGGATGTCGAAGATTCCCGCCATATCGGTCGCGCCCTGAATGTTGGAGTGGCCGCGCAGCGCATTGACGCCGCCGCCCGCCCGCCCCACATTGCCCAGCAGCAGTTGCAGCATGGCGGCGGTGCGAATGATTTGGGTGCCGAAGCTGTGTTGCGTCCAGCCGACGGCATAGATGATAGTGGCGACTTTTTTCATGTCGCCATCTTTGCGGACCGAGGTGAACAGGTCGGCAGCTTTCAGAAATTGATCTTGCGGAATGCCGGTGATGCGCTCCACCATTTCAGGCGTGTAGCGCTCGTATTGCTTCTTCAGCAACTGATAAACGCAACGCGGATGCTGCAGCGACAAATCAAACGCGATGTTTGGCGGCAGCGCAGGCGCGGGCGGCGTTGCGCCCGGTGCGAGTGGAGGAGTCGGCTTATCGGCGGGCGTTGCCACAACGGGCTTACCGGCCAGATCTCCGCCTTCTTCGTAATTCCAGGTCTTCTTGTCGTAGACCTTTTTTTCGGCGTCGAATCCGGAAAACAGGCCGTCTTCAGGCAGACTGAAACCGTCTTTAATAATGAAGGCGGCGTTGGTGTAGTTGACGAGATAGTCCTTGGCGATGCGGTTATTTTCGATGGCGTACTTGATCACACCGCCGAGGAATGCGATATCGGCGCCAGCGCGGATCTGCACGTACATATCCGCGTTCGCAGCGGTGCGGGTCAAGCGCGGATCGACAACGATGGTCTTCGCGTTGCGGTGAATCTTGGCTTCAATCGCCCACTTGAAGCCGCAAGGATGATTCTCGGCGGGATTGCCGCCCATGATCAACATCATGTCGGTGTTCTTGATGTCGATCCAACCGTTGGTCATTGCGCCGCGTCCGAAGGTGGGCCCCAAACTGGAGACCGTGGGGCCGTGTCAAACGCGGGCCTGGTTTTCCAGGTAGCAGACCCCCAGGCTGCGCATACTTTTGACGGCGAGATAATTGAACTCGTTAGTGTCGGTGCAGCCGCCGGTGAAGGCCATGCCTTCGCAGCGATTGACGGTGCGGCCCTGCGCGTCGGTTTCGACGAAAGTGTCATCGCGCGTCTTCTTCACGCGCTGCGCAATCTCGGTGTAGGCCTGGTCCCAGGAAATGTCTTCCCACTCGGTTGCGCCCGGACGCCGCACTTGCGGCTTTAGCAACCGGCGATCGTTAAGAATGTCCTGCTGGAGCGACGACCCTTTCGGGCACAGCGTGCCGCGATTGATGGGGTGGTCGGGATCGCCTTCTACGTGCACCACTTGCGGGATCGCGTTCTTGGCCTTGTCGCCCAGCGTGTAGATGATGATCCCGCAACTCACCGCACAATAAGGACATGTGCTGCGCGTTTCGCTGGCTCGGGAAATTTTGAGGGATTGGGTCTGGGCGTAAACCGGAGTGAGATCAAAACCGAGAGCTGAGAAGCCCGCTCCGCCCAGCACGGTGCCTTTGAGAAAGGTCCTGCGCGAGAACTCCATTGCGTTGCCCCCGTGCTGCGCTAATGCGAAGAACTATAAACCCGGGCGAACTGGGGCGTCAATCGGGAAAAGCCTCGATTGTCACAATTTAGATGGAAACACCGCAGGTTTGCCCCCACCCGGCATTGCGCGACCGCGCGCGCAGACCGATAATCACACATGTTGAATCGGACCATGGCAAAGAACGAATTCCAGCGTAGGATTGCGCGGGCGGAGGAACTTGGCGCCCAGTACAGTTTTGCGGCGGAAATCCTGCGCTTCTATGCGGCGGTTGCGCGCTTTCAGGAAAGGTTCTATGCGGAACTGGGCCAAGCGCTTGCAAGATCGAGCGCTGGAGTTGACGTTGAGTCCGGCCCCGACGCTTTTGCACGGCCGTTTCCGTCAGAACTCGCCGGCCGGTTCAATGAATTGATTGACGTGGTCGAATCGAGCGGCCCGGATCCGCTTCGAGAAGCCGCGCGTGAACTGCGTTCCGCTGGCGAAAGCGTGCATCTAGAACTGCTGACGATCTTCTGGAACGGGGGCGAGACGGAGTCGCCGCAGCCGGGTCCGAAAGATTTTTTCGCTCGCGCCTTTTTGCAGCCGTATGCGACCGCCCTTCGTTCTCGGTCAACTTTAGGTTGGAGCGGCCCGGTGCCGTATCTGTGTCCGCATTGCCAGCGGAAACCGGGCTTGGGCATTCTGCGTCCGCTGGGCGAGGGCGGGCAGCGTTCTCTGCTGTGTTCGTTTTGCCTGGCGGAATGGGAATTCCGCCGGATCGTGTGTCCCGGATGTGGGGAAGAGAACCACGCAAAGCTGCCCGTCTATACGGCAGAGCAACTCAAGCACGTGCGCGTGGAGGCTTGCGACAGTTGCCGGACCTACATCAAGACGGTGGACATGACGACGAACGGGCGAGCCGAACCGATTGTGGATGAGATGGCCGCAATCCCGCTCGACCTCTGGGCGCACCAGCAGGGATACGCAAAGCTGCAACCAAACCTGTTGCAGCTTTGATCGCACCGCGTATGCTTTTCCCTCGGAAAGCTTCTAATTCAGCCCGTCCTGCGTGAACTTGTACGCAGTATCCGCGGTCGCCGCAGTGAAGTAAATGCTGGAGGCCTGGGGCTCGGTGCTGTAGTTATCGACGACAATCCCGCTGGGGCCGCCGGATACCGCCGCCCAAGCCGTGGGGATTGTGGAATCGGTGCTCAGCGCCACCACACAACCAGTAGTTGAGCTGCCGCCCCCGACATACGCGGACGTACAGTCGCCGGTAAGTCCGAAGAAAAAGTAATCGTTCCCGCCCGCTACGGTGCCGGTATCCGTCGGGTTAATGTAATCCGCGGCGGCGAAGAACGCCGTGAATCCTATATGCGTCGGCCCTGGGCCTAGCAAGCCCAGGATCGTCACATCCTGACCGTTCAGGAAGCTTTCGGCCGTGCCTTGGATGTGAACCTGCTCCCCAACCGTGAGATTGCTGTTGTTGGCAATGACCACCAGGACGTCAGAAGTGACCGATGTCTGCGTGATGGTGTCGACTGTACCGGCGTTGGGATTGAAGAACTCCGTCCACCCCGTGCAGCTATCGGTTGGGGAAGTGGAAAGTTGCTGTGCCAGCAGGGGACTGGTCGTGTTCATGGTGCGGGCGAAGAACCCGAATTCATATTGATAGGGCGTAGTGTCGGCGGGGCCGGTTCCGCAAACAGTGATTAAACCCGTCGCAGGACTATTGTAATAACTGTTGCTGAAAGCGGGCTGGTAGAGCTTTGGGTGGACGCCGCTGCCGTTATCGGCGCCTTCGCCGATTTGGGCTGTTGCCAATAAAGCCAGAGCGGCGGTGGTGTCGGCCTGCACAAGAACCGCAGTGCCACTAGGGCCGCCAGTATTGGCGTTGACCACGAAGGTCGTGCCCTCGGTGACATCGACAATCGGCGGATCCCAGAAACCGGAACCGGTGCCTACCCCAACCGCGAGCGTTCCGACGGTCGCGCCCAGCGTTGTATCGATCTGGTAGACGCTGCCGTTCGCGCTCCCCACCATCAGCAAACCCAGGCCAGTGTCGAGAACGGGAGACGTCAAACTGTAACCGCTGCTTACCGTAATCGGCCAACTCCCTCCGCTCAGCGTAGGCGAACTCAAGGCGTTTGTAATCTGATAAAGGAGGCCATTATTCGCGCCTACATACACTGTACTCGAGTTGTAGTCGAGCCACGGCGACGACAAACTGTCGCTGGTGTTACCCGCGCCTGAGGCGAAGAGGACCGAAGTCATGGACGCGGGCGTGGCGGCAGTGTCAATCCCTCCCTGGCCAGCAGTCCAAGTCAAGGCGTGAAAGATAGAAGATCCGGGATTTCCAGAAACACTTTCCACGAAGATGATCTGCGTTCCATCTAAAGACAGTACCGGGGAAGTCAAAATCCTGCCGCCGCTGACCGTGGTGATGTTATAGGCAAACAGAACGGTGGGAGCCGTTAAGCCAGCACAGTAGCCCGTGCCAGCGCTGTTGACATAAAGGTTGTTGAAAGCGACAAGATTGGCAGCGCCTCCTGGCGTTCCAGGCGTGCCTGCGACATTCAGCCCGAAGACGACATAGTCGTTGGTGCAATCGGGGGGCGCTCCCGGGTCAAAGACATACTTGGCCGGAAACATATTTTGGCGAACGTGGCCTTCGAGAATAACGTTCCAATCGCGGTCGATGCCTTCTTGTCGCGGAGCCCGTAACGGGCTGGCATCGCGGAAAGCGGCCCAACTCTGGGGCTGCCAGCGCTGCCTCGCCTGATTCCGAACGCGCGGTTCCCGTTCCATCAGACCGGGGTGCCGGGCGAGCCCATCGCGGCTGAATACGATCTGGCGCTCGGTCCAATCTTGCGGATATCCGACGTGCCTGCGGGGCGTAGCCTCTTGCGCGCTCAGGTTCGGCACGACGGCGAAAAGTGCAATACAGAACACTGCGACAGCGCCGCAAAGATGGCTCAGTTTCACAGGCACCTCCAAAATTTCGGTTCGATTAACGCCATTGTAACTGCTTTCCATCCACCAGGGGATGACTGATTTTAGACAGACTACTACCTTCGTGCGGCGCGCTTCCCGAAACGGTGGTCACTTCGGTAATGCCTCAGCGCAGGGAAGTCACGCTACCAGCCGTGCTTCATGGCGCGGGCAAAAGCTTGCGCTGGCAGCGTGTTCAGAACGTCGTCTTTCGCGAGCCAGGCGCGCCGAGCCTGAGTGACTCCGTAATGCAGCTTTTCCATGTGCGAGGTGTGGTGGGAATCGGTGTTGATGACGATCTTCACGCCATGTTGTTTCGCCAGCCGCAAATTGACGTCATTGAGGTCGAGCCGCTCAGGATAAGAATTCAACTCCATTGCCACCCTGTATTTGGCCGCTGCCTTCAGCACCGCATCCAGATCGAACGGGTACGCATCGCGGCGCAGCAACTGCCGGCCCGTGGGATGCCCCAGCAGCGAAGTATTGGGATTCGAAATCGCCTTCAGCAGTCGCTCCGTCATCGTGGCGCGGTCCTGGTTGAACAGCGAGTGCACGCTGGCGATCACAATATCCATCTGTTCCAGCACGGAGTCCGAGAGATCGAGCGAGCCATCGCCCAGAATGTCGACTTCGATCCCGGCAAGCACGCGAATGCCCTTCATCTTCTTTCCAATCGCGCGAATCTTCTCGATGTGTGCCAGCGCGCGTTCATCGGTGAGGCCGTTGGCGAACGCCAGATTTTTCGAGTGATCGGTGATGGCCATGTATTCATAGCCGCGCTCCCGCGCCGCTTCCGCCATCTCTTCAATCGTGTTGCGGCCGTCGGTTTCAACCGTGTGCATGTGCACGTCGCCGCGAATGTCGGATAACTCAATCAGTTCCGGCAGCGTATGTGTGGCGGCGGCTTCGATCTCTCCCAGATTTTCACGCAGTTCGGGAGGAATGTAGTCGAGCTTCAACTTGGCGTAAATTTCTTCTTCCGTCTTGCGCGCGACCGGTTTCTCGTCTTCGACGCGAGAGAGGCTGTATTCATTGAGCGTAAAGCCCATTTTGAGCGCGCGTTGGCGCAACGCTACGTTGTGCGCCTTGGAACCGGTGAAATACTGCATGGCCGCTCCGAAGGACTCGGGCGGCAGCAGGCGTACGTCCACCTGCATGCCGTTGCGGTGCCGGAAGCTGACCTTGTTGTCGCCTTGCGCGATGATGTCCATCAGGCCGGGAAAGCTCAGCAAATGCTCGGTGATCTTCTGCCGCGACTCCGCCTCGATGCAGCCCTTGCCCGTGACCAGGATGTCGAGGTCGCCGACGGTTTCGCGTCCGCGGCGCAGCGACCCGGCAGGCGTGACTTTTTCAACGCCAGGAACTGCTAACAAATACTCCACCAGTTTGTCGGCCAGCTCTTCGGCAACGTCGAGCAGAAATCTTCCAGCAATACGACGATAGTCTTCAATCGCTTTCAGCAACTTCGCTTCGTGCTTCTCGCCCATGCGCGGCAAAGTGCGAATTTTTCCTTCCCGTGCCAGCTTCTCCACGCCCTCAAGGTCGCTGACCTGATAGGCGCTCCAGATCAAAGCAATCGTCTTCGGTCCCAGGCCTTGAATTTTGAGCAGCTCCAGCATCGAAGGCCTATATTTCTTGAGCAGCTCGGCATGCGCTTCGATGTGGCCGTCCTTGAAAAGCATCACCAGATTCGCCTGCATACCCTTGCCAATGCCCTGAATCTCAAGAAGCTTTTTCGGTTCCGAAACCAGATCGGCCACCTGCTGCGGCAACGCTTCAATGGCCTCGGCGGCGTTGCGATAGGAGCGTACCCGAAACGAATCCTGCCCATCGATTTCCAGCAGATCGGCAGTCTCGTAGAGAAGCGTGGCGATGGCTTTGTTGTCCATGCAGGGATTTCACCCGAGGCAATGATTGTAATGGCAATGATTGTAACGCTCAGGAAGCAGAGCAGCAGGGAGTTGGCAGGGGCTGGAATACACAATGAGCCCGAGCATCGTGGGAACAGACAGGTCCGCAAGCGCGAGCTTCGAAAACGGCTTCGATCAGGCGGTCTTGGTTACATTGGCCGCCTGCGGCCCTTTTTGTCCTTGAACAATCTCAAACTCCACCTGATCGCCCTCCTGCAGGCTCTTGTAGCCTTCAGTGGTGATGGAGCTGTAGTGGATGAATACATCCGGTCCATCTTCGCGGCCGAGGAAGCCATATCCCTTGGCGTTGTTGAACCACTTGACGGTGCCTTTCAATCGTTCCACGTGCGCCCCTCCCTCTTTGCGGATTTCCCCGAAAAAGACGCAATTCCAGGGAGCCGCAAAAATGTGTAGGAATTGTGCTGCTCACTGGGAGGACTGTCAAGGCTTGGCATCACATGGCTGCGGTTGTTGTCAGCGTCTTCAGGACGCGGGGAATCACGGAAAGGTTACGTGTGGCCCTGGCTACCGCGCGGGCTGGCCCGTCTGCGCCAGCCACAGGATGCCGCAGATCGTCTTGGCATCGCGGATGCGGCCGTTCAGCGCCATCCGCTTTGCCTCCGACAAGGGGACAAGACTGGTTGCGATCCTCTCGTCCGCCTCCGGCTGGGCTTTGCCCGCCTGAAGACCCCGAGCCATGTAGATCGTCATCGTTTCGTCAAGAAATCCAGGGCTCACGTAGAAATGGAGAATTCTCTTCCACTGGCGGGCACGGTATCCGGTTTCCTCCAGTAATTCCCGCTTCGCCGCCGTGATCGCGGTTTCGCCGTCGTCGATGCGTCCCGCGGGCAGTTCCCACATCATCGACTGCGCGGCGTGGCGATACTGGCGCTCGAGCAGGATCCTCGGCTCCGCTCCTTTCCCGGTGCGTGTCGGTTCTTCGACCGCCAGCACAACAATCGATCCTGAATGCCGGATCACATCGCGGCGAGCGCGTACGCCCCCCGGTTCTTCCACGTCATCGGTCGTGACGCTAAACACCGGTCCCCGATAACTGACCCGGGAAGAAAGCACGCGGGCCTTCGATCTCGTTCCTGCCGATTTCGCCATTAGACCAATATAAAGGTCTCAGGTCTCCGGTGTCAGGGAATTCCAGAGCGGGTCTTTTCCTGACACCTGACACCTGACACCCGACACCTGGGACCTGCTATTCTGCGCCGGTGAGCCGAAGACCTGCGACCCCAAAGCCCACCATATCCATCGTCGGAGCCGGACGCCTGGCAACTTTCCTGGCTGCGGCCTTGCGCGACGCCGGTTTTACGATCACCGAGATCGTCGCGCGAGATTCGCCCCGCTCACTCCGGAGTGCGCGCACCCTTGCCGCGAGAGTAGGCGCGCAGCCCGTCACCGCAAGTTCCGCCGCGCTCGATGCCACTTTGCTTTGGCTGTGCGTGCCTGATCGTGAGATTCGCGCCGCCGCGTCGGCTCTGGCGCGGAATCTCACGGCCAATCGCGCCGCTGCCAAGAAGGGAGGGTCGCGCTTTGCCTTCCACTCCAGCGGAGCGCTGCTCAGCCGCGAACTGGCGCCTCTGCGGAAGGCCGGCACAGCGGTCGCGTCGGTGCATCCGCTGATGACGTTTGTGGCCGGCGCGCATCCTTCGTTAGCGGGCGTGCCCTTTGCGCTCGAAGGGGATCCCGCAGCAACCCGAGTGGCGCGGCGAATTGTCGGCGAAATAGGCGGCGAGAGTTTCTTATTGCCAGCGTCGCGTAAAGCCGCCTACCACGCATGGGCCACGATGACTTCGCCTTTGTTGCTGGCATTCCTGGTGACGCTCGAAGAAACAGCCCGCGCCGCCGGACTCACGCCGCACGACGCGCGCCGCAAAAGCCTGCCCATCATCCGGCAGACTTTGGCAAACTACGAGCGCCTCGGCCCAGCGCGGTCTTTCAGCGGCCCATTGGTTCGAGGAGACGCGGAGACAGTTGCCAAACACCTGGCAGTGCTGGAGAAACACGCAGGAGCAAGCAAGGTATACGTAGCATTGGCGCAAGCCGCGCTGCGCGGCCTGCCGGTAAAAAATCGCGATGGGCTCAGTCGGTTGTTGCGGGTTCGCTGACGGCGACTCAGTGCTGCCCCTTGCCGCTCGTAAACAAGTGTCCCAGCTTCTCTCGCTTCGTCTTCAAGTAGTCTTCCGTATGCTCGGTGGGCGCAATTTCGCAAGGTACCCGCTCGGTCACCTGAATCCCGGCGCGTTCGAGCGCCGCGACTTTGTCGGGATTATTCGACAGCAGCCGCACCCGCTTAATATCCAACGCCTTCAGGATCTCCACCGGCATCAGGAACTCGCGCTGATCGGCCTTGAAGCCCAGCCGCTCGTTCGCTTCCACCGTATCCAGCCCGCTGTCCTGGAGCGCATAGGCCTGCAGTTTCGCCATCAAACCAATGCCGCGGCCTTCCTGCTGTTCATAGATCAGCACGCCCGCCCCGGCATGGGCAATCAGCGCCAGCGACAGTTCAAGCTGTTGCCGGCAATCGCAGCGCAGCGATCCAAACACATCGCCCGTCAAACACTGAGAATGGATGCGCACCAGGGGCGATCCGGAGTGCACCTCGCCCATGACCAGCGCCACGGCTTCTTCCGTCTTGGCGCCGTCTCCCGAGGAAGACGCGCGTGTCGTAAACCCGTGAATCAGAAAATGCCCCCAGCGCGTGGGGAAGTCGGCGGATGCTACTTGCTTTACCTTGAAAGAACTCACCCCCAAATTATAGCCTTCGATTTCATATCCTCATTGGTCGTAGGCTCCGATCTATAAGAATGACGATTCTTTGGGAGTGCAACGCCGCGCGGTCGGCAAATTTACCATCGCGCGTGTGTAGCCGAAATCAAGCAACGGCTGCTAAAATCAAACACAACGAAATTTCCCGCCGTATGGGGCTATAGCTCAGCTGGGAGAGCGCATCGTTCGCAACGATGAGGTCGTCGGTTCGAGCCCGACTAGCTCCACCAAATTTCCAAGCACTTGCAAAGGGATGGGCTGGGCGGCATCCCCAGAATCGTCGCATGTTCTCCAACCTGGGCTGCACAGGGCTATGATTGCGCGCAGCATGGCGCGAATCTCTGGTACAACTCGGCCCTAAGAAATCCTGTCACCTTTGGGATCGGGTGGGATGGTTGCGGCCGACTTTCCAGCGCAATGTGCAATTGTTTGCGCCCGCAAACTCATGTATCAAAACATGAAGGTTCCACACGACATTCTCCGTTGCTTTGTCGCAAACTAACTAGTAAACTTCGTCTCGTTGTAGCTGTTTTGCGGCGAATCTCCCCTCTGGAATCTCCCCCCTCGGAAAACCTCTCCCTTCCTGAAATGTCGCCGGTAAGAAACTGCAATTCTGGCATCATCTCCGAGGTTCTATGAGCGCCGCTGTCGCCATCACACGTACATTTGCATCTGCGTCTATCTCCGAGCGGGTTTTCCGCCTTCTCCTTGCAGCGCTTGTTGTGATCGGCGCAAGCTTGAGTCTGTTCGCGCAGGACATTACCGTCTCGCCGGCAACCCTTACGTTTGCGAAGCAGACGGTCGGCAACACGAGCGCGGCAAAGCTCGTGACCGTTGCCAATAAAGAGAAAACAGCGTTTACATTTACGAGTATTACGCCCACCGGAGACTTCGCCATCGCGAGTAACACGTGCGGTGCGAGTCTCGTCGCCGGTGCCACTTGTAAAATCGGTGTGACGTTCTCCCCGACGGCAGCGGGCGCGCGCGTCGGCACGCTGACAATCGTCGATAGTGCGTCCAACAGCCCGCAAACTTTGAATCTCAGCGGCACAGGCTCCGTAGCCGCCACGCTTTCTCGCGACAGTGTGACCTTTGCCAGCCGCACCATCGGAACAACCAGTGCGTCTTCCACGGTCACGTTAACCAACCACCTCGCTACTTCCTTGGATATAACGACGATTGCTGCGACCGGAGACTTCGCAGTGGCCAACAACACCTGCGCTCCCAGTGTTGGCGCCGGGCTGAAATGCACCGTCGGCGTAACGTTCACGCCTACGGAAGTTGGCACACGTTCAGGCGTGCTCACAATTGGCTACGCCGCCTCGGGCGGTCCGAGCGTGGTGAATCTGCAAGGTACCGGTAATGTGACTGGCCTGAAGTCGATTGCCGTTACACCCACTAATCCTTCGATAGCTTCGGGGACCACGCAGCAATTTGTCGCCACCGGCCAGTTCAGCAACGGCAGCGGCGCGAATCTGACAAATGCGGTTACCTGGAGTTCGGCGACCCCGGGTGTGGCGTCAATTGGTGCGACGGGACTCGCGAGCGCGATTGGTATTGGGCAAACGGCGATTAAAGCCGCCTCGGGCGCGATCACCGGTTCGACTACGTTGGCCGTCACTTCAACGAGCACCTACACGATCGGCGGGACGATCTCGAGTCTTTCGGGATCGGGGCTGGTGCTGCAGGATAATGGCGGCAACAACCTCGCGGTCGCTTCCGGGGCAACAGCTTTCACGTTCAGCACACCAATCTCGAGTGGCGGCGCATATAGCGTCACGGTTCTGACGCAGCCTTCCAGTCCGGCGCAGACTTGCACCGTGACCAACGGCAGCGGCACGGCGACTGCGAATGTCACGAACGTCCAGGTTGCGTGTACGACTACCACCTACACGATCGGCGGGACGATCTCGGGTCTCTCGGGCTCGGGGCTGGTGCTGCAGGACAATGGCGGGAACAACCTGGCGGTTGCGTCGGGTGCAACATCGTTCGCGTTCAGTACGCCAATCCCGAGTGGCGGCGCGTATAGCGTCACGGTTCTGACGCAGCCGTCCAGTCCGGCCGAAACCTGCGCGGTGACTAACGGCAGCGGCACGGCGACTGCGAATGTCACGAACGTCCAGGTCTCGTGTACGACAACCACGTACACGATCGGCGGGACGATCTCGGGTCTTTCCGGTTCGGGTTTGGTGCTGCAAGACAATAGCAGCAACAACGTGGCGGTCGCTTCCGCCGCCACAGCTTTTACGTTCAGCACACCGATCCCGAGTGGCGGCACATATAGCGTCACGGTTCTGACGCAGCCGTCCAGTCCGGCCGAAACCTGCGCGGTGACCAACGGCAGCGGAACGGCGACTGCGAATGTCACGAACGTCCAGGTTGCCTGCACCACAACCACCGCGGGCGCCACGGTTAGCCCGTCCTCGGCGCATCAGGGTTCGTCAGAGACGATCGTCATCACCGGAACAAGCACAAACTTTGGTCCGAGTACCACGATCAATTTCGGCGCGGACATCACCATCGGCACGCTAAGCCTCAATGGGACGACGAGTGCCTCCGTGCCCATCACGATCGATAACGTAGCGGCCATCGGACAACGCAATGTAACCATCACGACCGGGTCGCAGGTAGTGACGGCTGCATTTTCCGTGCTAGCCGGCGTGCCGGCTTTAACGTTGATCAATCCCAACACGATTCAGCCGACGCAGACAGAAAGCGTCACCATAACCGGAGCATTCACCAACTGGGCCAGCGGGACGACGAAGGCCAATTTTGGCCCTGGCATCGCGGTCGGTGGGGCCGCAGCTGGCGCGTTCGGCCCAGTGACGGTCAACAGCGCGACCAGTTTGACGGCGAATCTGGTTACTTCCGGAGCGTCGAGTGGATTCCGCCCGGTGCAGATCCAAAGTGGCTCGCAAACCCTCACCGTGAACAACGGAATTTCGGTTGAGACTTGCAGCGGCACGGCGCCCAGCGTCGTTTCCATCAGCCCGATCAATGCAGCCACCGGTGTGCCGCTGAATACCCAAGTTCAGGTGCAATTCAGCGCGCCCATGAATCGCAGCACGTTCTCGCTCGGAAACAGCGGCACCGCCACGATCTTCTTCTATGACCTCGTCACCAACCAGGAAGTTCCGGGCACGATCCTGGTCGATGCCTCGGGCACCATCGCCACCATCACGCCCAGCGAAGCGCTGCCAGGGGGCCGCCAGTTCGTGGTGTCCTTGAGCGACGCGAGTTCCATTCAGGATACCTGTGGGGATAAGCTCCCTAGCCAACAGTTCTCCTTTACCACAGCGTTTGGCGATGACTTAAACGGACCGACTCTTACCGGTACCAGTCCCGAGAGTGGAGATACCAACATCCCGCTGAATGCGCAGGTGGTTCTGCAATTCAACGATCAACTGGATCCCATCACAGTGCAAACGGCTTTCTCCATGACGACCGGTGGCACTGCCGTGCCCGGCGCCTTTACTTACTCCACAAACGATGAGACGGTAACCTTCACGCCCTCCACTCCATTGACGGCCAGCACCGTCTACACCGTGAACTATACCGCCCAAATTACCGATACCGTTGGCAACGCGCTGACCAACCCGGGCAACTTCAGCTTCACGACTGGGACCAGCACCCGCACGATCGGTCCCTCCGTGACGCTGGTGGACCCGCCGAACGGAACATTCAACGTCGGTCTCAATATCAAGCCCCACGTCTCGTTCAGTGAACCGGTTAACGAGTTGACCATTCCCGCTGCCCTGAGCCTTTCTTACGAGAATGGCGGCCCCAGCGTTCCCGCCACGGTTACGGTTGCGGCAAACCGCTTGAGCGCAACGATCGCTCCGAGCGCGCCACTTCTCCCGAATACCGAATACGAGGTGAGCATCTGCGGGTACGCCGACATCGCCGGCAACAGCGGTTACTGTATGGCGGGCTCCACGTTCGTCACGGGCGCCAGTGCCGATACCTCCAATGTAACCGTTGCCACGATCGTCCCCTCGAACGCCCAAACGGGCGTGCCGTTAAACGCTCAGATTGTCGCGGTGATGAGTAACGCCATCGATCCGGCGTCGATCACGAACAGCGCAATCGCGGTCACGCCTTCGAGCGGCAGTTCGATTCCCGGAACCGTCACTCTCGCCAGCGACGGCGTTACCCTCACATTCGTTCCCAGTACGACGCTGACGGCCTCGAAGGTGTATACGATTTCGGTGGGCGGTTTCGCCGACATCGAGGGCAATTCCGTCGCGCCCTTTACCAGCACGTTCACTTCGGCCACCAGTTCTTATGGAGCCAATTCGTTCAAGCTGTCTTCGACAACTCCGGCGAACAAAACCGCCGGCGTATCGGTGACGAGCCCGGTGACGTTCACCATGACCAGCCTGATCGATGCTGCATCGGTGAACACCCAGACCGTCGAGGTCGAGGTTTGCTTCGACGGTACCTCGTGCTCCGAATCGGAATACGTGGCGGGGAGCTTCAGCATCAATGGCGCGACGGTCACGTTTACGCCGCTGACTCAATACCCGGCCAATACCGTGATCGGCATGTACTTGCAAGGACTGATGGACGAGGCCGGGAATGCGGTGTATTCACCAAAATTCGGCACGTTTACGACTGCAAGCACCGTGGATCAAACCCCGCCCACTGTGAGCATTACTCCCACGAACGGCGCAACCAACGCGGGACTGAATACGCAGATCGTCCTGACCTTCTCGAAATCCATGAATCCCTCTACCATCACTTCCACTTCGCTGGCGGTGTTCAGTGGCAGTACCCCGGTCGACGTCGTTGATGGTATGTCCATTTCCGAGGACAGCCGCACGATCACTCTCAACCCAGGCGGAAACGCCTGGACGCCGGGCGCGGTCATCACCATCGAATTGACCAGCGCAATTCAGGATCTATCCGGTAATCCTCTGGCCAATACAACCAGCCACTTCTCCTTAACGGCGGCGACGGGGAACTCCGCTCCGACCGTGGTCGCGATGCGTCCGGGCAACGGCGCAACCAATGTCCCGGCAAATACGGCAGTCACCCTCTTCACCAGTGCCGCCATGAATCCCTCCACTATCACCGGAGCACTCTACGTCACTGACAATGGAGTGCCGGTGCTGGGAACCGTGCAGCTGTTCAGCAACGCCCAAGCGATTGAATTCACGCCCGCCAACTCGTTCAACCCCGGCGACCTGATTCAGGTCTTCCTCAGTTCGACTGCGCAGGGTGCGAATGGCGTCGCTCTCGGCAGCTTCAGCGGACAGTTTACGGTGACGGGATCTCCGGCAAATACCGCAGCAGGCGCTCAGGCGGTTAACCCATTTCCGAACGCCACGAACGTACCGTTGAATGTCCCGATCCAGGTGGAGTTCAATCAACCGCTGCAAGCGAGCACCGTCAGTTGCAACGGGAGTTCAGGCTCGGTGACGCTCTACCAGTCCAGCACGGCCACCTATTTGACTCCGACTTGCACGGTGATTGGCGGCGGCCAGGTCATCAACATCGCCCCCACTGGGAATCTGGTGTCGGGATCGCAGTATCAGATAAAAGTCTCCAGCTCGGTCACGGATACCGGCGGCGTACCGGTGCAGGCGTTCACGTCAAGTTTCACCGCCGGCACGGCCGTTGACAACGCTGCGCCCATCATCGTTTCGGAAGCCCCCATCAACAATGCCACCAACGTCGGCACGAACGCATTCGTAAGTGTGAACTTCAGCAAGGCAGTCAATCCGATCTCGGTCTCTGGCAGCACGATCCAGTTGACTGGCGGCTCGGTTACAGAAGTGCCCTCGAGCATTACCTTCACGCCCGACTACACCCGTGTCACCATTGTTCCGCAGGCTCCTTTGCCGCCCAGCACAGGGATGACGCTGGCTGTGAAAGGCGTGACGAGCCAAGCCGGCAACAGCGTCGCCGCCACGACAACGACTTTCACAACCGCCGCGCAGCCGGACTTCACCGCGCCCTATGTGATCAACAGCAGTGTGCAGAACGGTCAGGCCAACGTTCCGGTGAACTCCGCGTTCAGCCTGCAGTTCAGCAAGCCCATGGACATCGGCAGCTTCCGGTCGTCGAACGTCTATGTGTCGGGAGGAGTCGCCAATTCGATCCTCGCAAGCACGATTTCCTGGAGCGCCGACCAGACCACAATCTTCCTCGTGCCCAGCAGCGCGCTGAACGTCGGCGACAATTATTCCCTCTGTAGCGCCTCCATGACGGATCTCGATGGTAATCCGCAGCAGAACTTCTGCGCCACCTTCACTGCCGCATTCACCGCCAACACCAACCCTCCCACGGTTGTAAACACGAGTCCCGAGAGCGGACTGGCCCAGGTTCCAACGAATTCTCCGGTGCAGGTGCTGTTCAGCGAACCGATCCAGCCGACCAGCGCCGCGCAAATCACAATCACAACGGCGGGCAACGCGGTCGCCGTCGCATCGTCGTTCAGCGACGCGAGCCAGTTGCTGACCCTAACGCCAATGCTGCCCCTGCTGCCCGACACTTCATACACAATTACGATCACTGGCGTCAAAGATACCGCCGGCAACCAGATGACAGGAACGGTCGCGAACACCTTTACCACCGGACCTACCTTCGATCTGAACGCGCCATCGGTGGTCTTGTCCGATCCACCACCAAATACAATTGGAGTGGGCACAAACGTAGCGCCGCGGGTGGAGTTCTCGAAGCGCCTCAACCCGCTCAGCGTCGTAAGCAGCTCGAACGAGTCATACAACCAAGGCTCAGTCCAGCTGCTAAACAGCGCCACCGGCGCGTTCGTGCCAGTTACAGTCAGCCTGTCGTCAAATCGGACCGCGGCGACTCTTACGCCGGCTTCCACTCTCACGCCAAACACGCAATATGAGCTTTATATTGGAGGCTCTTCCAACTATTTCGATGTGGCGGGTAACGCGGGCGTCCCATATACCAGTTACTTCACGACGGGTTCGGGCGCAGATACGACAGCAGCGAAGGTGAGCACGATCAGTCCCGTCAATAATCAAACCGGCGCGCCACTGAACGCGCAGATTGTGGCCGTGATGAGCGACGCCATCGATCCCACCACCGTGACCAACAACTCCATTACCGTCACGCCTTCCGGTGGCAGCGCGATTGCCGGAACGGTCACACTCGCCGGTGACGGTGTCACCCTCACCTTCGTCCCTAGCGCAAACCTTGCCAAAGCCACGCTCTATAACGTATCGGTCGGCGGATTCAACGACGTGCAGAGTAATCCAGTCGCCGTGTCCGCCAGTTCGTTTACAACCGGCTCCGCTTCCTATGGCGGTTCGTCGTTCACTCTGGTCTCCACCAACCCGGCGAGCGGGGCCAGCAGCATATCGGTGACCAGCCCGGTTACATTCACCATGAGTAACTTGATTGATCCTGCATCGGTCAACACCCAGAACGTCGAAGTCTGCATGGGTGCTTGCGGCAACACGTATGTCGCGGGAAGGTACAGTGTGGCTGGAGCCACAATCACCTTTACGCCGCTAACGCCGTATCCGGCCAATGCCACGATCGGCATGTTTGTGGATGGCTTGATGGACGAGGCGGGCAATATCGCCAGTGGTCTCAACGGGGGATCTTTTGCAACTGCAACCACCGTCGACTCGACTCCACCCACCGTGACCATAACCCCCTCCAACGGCACGACGAACCTCGGGCTCAACACGCAGGTTGTACTGACTTTCTCGAAATCCATTAACCCAACGACCATCAGCAGCAGCTCGGTCAATCTGTTCAATGGAGATGTCCCGATCAATCCGGCAATCTCCATCTCGCAGGACAATCGCACGGTTGTCGTCAATTCCAGCGGCGCAAACCTGCCCGCCGGAGCCACCATTACGGCGACGGCAAGCCACCTGATTACCGATCTCTCGGGCAATGCCCTGGCCGATACCACCAGCCAGTTCACCACCATGGCGGTTATGACGACTGCGCCCAGCGTCCTCAGTTCGCGTCCAGCCAATGGCGCGACCAATGTTCCCGCCACGACTGTCATCACGCTATTCACGAGCACTCCCATGAATGCGGGAACGATTCCAGGCTCTCTCTATGTCTCGCAGAACGGCGTGCTGGTTTCGGGCACGACCGCAGTCGGCAGCAACGGACAGAGCATCGAATTCACGCCCAGTTCCGCTTTCACTGCCGGCGTTCCGATTCAAGTCTTCTTAAATTCGACGGCACAAGACGTTTACGGAAACAATTTCTCCAACTTTGCGGAAACCTTCACGATTGCGGGCGCACTGGCCAGCACCGCGCCGGTCGCGCAGGTGGTCAACCCATTCCCCAATGCCACGAATGTGCCGTTGAACACCGTGATCCAGGTGGAGTTCAATCAACCGCTGCAAACCGGCACTGTCACGTGCAACGGGAGTTCTGGCTCGGTGACTCTCTATCAGGGGAGCACCGCAACCTACCTGACCCCGACTTGCACCGTGATCGGCGGCGGCCAGATCATCAACATCGCGCCAACCAGCGGTCTCGTTTCCGGTTCGACATACAAAGTTTCCGTGAACGGCAACGTGACCAACACTTCCGCCGTTCCTGTGCAACCTTTCACCTACAGTTTCACCGCCGGCACCGCGGTCGACAACGCAGCGCCCACCATCGTCTCCCTCGCGCCGCCAAATTCGTCCATCAACATCGGAACCAACGCCGCCATCAGCTTCAACTTCAACAAGGCCATCAACCCCGTCTCGGTAACGGGCAGCTCGATTCAGGTGAGCGGCGGCTCCATTACGGAAACACCGTCGAGCATCAGCTTTACGCCGGACTTTACTCGGACAACGATAGTTCCCCAGGCTCCGCTTCCATCCAGTACCCAGATGGCGATTGCCATCAATGGCGTCACCAGCGAAGCGGGCGTGGCTGTCGTCAGTCAGACGACTCATTTCACAACCACGGCAGGGCCAGACGTCACGAACCCCTACGTAGTGAATGCCAGCGTAGCCGCCAACCAGTACGTCGGCACCAATGCCGCCTTCGCCATGCAATTCAATGAAGCGATGGATCCCGGTAGCTTGAACCCGGCCGGCGCTCACGATGTCTTCCTTTACGACTCGACCAGCGCAACCTATGTTGCGACGGCCATCACCTTCAGCGCCGACCTCACCACCGTCATGCTGAAGCCAACCGCTAATCTGACCGCCAATCATTCGTTGCAAATGTGCAGTAACTCCATGACCGATCTTTCCGGCAACCCGCAGCAGAGTTTCTGCGTGAATTTCTACGCCGGTAGCAGCACCGTTACGACGGGTCCAGTCGTGCTGCAAGTGAGCCCGCCCTCTGGATTCACGGGAATCGGAACCAACTCGTGGATACAGATCCTGTGGAACGAACCGATCGACGCCGCGTCGATCGGAGGCGTTACGCTCAAGAACGGCAGTTCGCTGATCCCGGCCGTCGCCACCATGTTCGATGGCGACCAGGGGATCCAACTGCTACCCTTGTTACCGTTAACCCCGAATACGCTTTACACCGTCAACGTGGCCGGAGTCCTCGATATCACCGGCAATGCCCAGGCCAGCTTCCCGTCCCAGTCGTTTACCACCGGCACCGGAGCCGATCTCGTTCAACCCACCGCCGTGTCGATGAACCCGCCGAACGGCGCGGCGAGTGTAGCCACCAACACGGCTGTGCAAGTCGTCTTCAGCAAAGCCATGGATCCCGCGTCGTTCGACCCGGCCAACAGCTTCAAGCTGATCGATTCCTCGCTCAATGTAGTCCCGGCCACCATCACCTTCTCGCCGGACTACACAACCGCCACGCTGCAACCTACGTCGAACCTCGCCAGCGGGGCAAACTACGATCTGTTCATTTCATATTTCGCTACCGTCTACGATTTGGCGGGGAACCGTTTCGCGCCTACGATTGTTTTCTTCACGACTCAATGATTCAAACTGCTTGGCAATTCAGATCAAATGACGATGGAACCGATCGCGGCGGAAGGCGCGGTGACTATTTATGGGTTCTATACCTCTTCCGTTGTGCGGGGCTGGTGGAGTCCCGGAGCACCAGCGTGGTGCTGATCCGAATCTCTTGTCCCATGGCAGCCAACCCTTCTGCCGCGCGGTAGAGCGCGTCGAAGGCTTTTCTGCCTAGCTCTTCGCGTGACAAACGAATGGTGCTCAGCGGAGGATGAGTGTACTGGCTTAGTTCGATATCGTCGAAGCCAACGACGGAAATGTCTCGCGGAACATCGAGACCCGCAGCCGCAATCGCACGCAGCGCGCCGATCGCCGTGAGATCGTTCGAGGTCATGACCGCGGTGGGGGGATTCGGTTGCGCCAGCATCCCGCGCATCGCAAAGTCTCCTCCATCGACGCGGTGGTTGCCTTCTGCCTCGATCTGCCGGTAGCGCGGAGCGCCGAATTTCTTGAGACAGCCCAGAAACGCGGAACGGCGCGTTCGAGCCGACTTCAGCATCAGTGGACCGCTGATAAAACCAATCCGTTCATGACCGAGGGAAACTAGATGGCGAATCGCTTCTCCGATGCCTTTCGCGTAATCCACCACGACTCGGCTCACGAGCGGTTTCACGTCGGCTAAATCCAGGAACACCATCGGAAACCGCCGCCGGTAAAGCTCCGTCAGAAGATGGGGATCGACTTCCGAGGTCATGATCGCAACTCCGTCCACTTTGCGCTCGATCATTTTTCTGACACAGATCGCCATGCGATCCGATTTGTAGTCGGTGTTCGCCACCAGCACTTCGTAACCGTGCTGGATCGCCGCATCATCGAAACTCTTTACGAGCTCCGGAAAGAACGGATTGGAGATGTCGGAGATGATCAGCCCGAACATCCTGGTTTTTCCTGAAACCAATGCGCGGGCCTGGCTGTTCGGGTAATAGTTGAGCTCGCGAATTACTTTCAGGACTTTGGCAGCAGTCTTGGCGTCGACCGACTCTGGCCGGTTGATGGTCCGCGAAATCGTTGCGACAGAAACTCTCGCCCGGGCTGCCACTTGCTTGATGTTCATAGGAATACTCTTGCTAGCGCGACTGCAAGTAATGGACCTCGCTCAGACCTCGCAGGCACTCCGCAGCGCTTTCTGGAGTAATGTCCCGCTGCGGCATCGCGAGCATTTCGTACCCGACCATGAACTTCTGCACCGTCGCCGAGCGCAGCAACGGCGGGTGGTAGTGGGCGTGGAAGTGCCACTCCGGATGCGATTGTCCATCGGTGGGGTGCTGATGAAAGCCCATGGAATAAGGGAACGGTGTTTCAAAAAGATTGTCGTACCGGGTGGTGAGTCGTTTCAGAATGTCGGCCAGGAGGTCGCATTCCTGGGCGGTCAGTTGATCCATGGCCCCGAAGTGCCGGCGGCTGAGAACGAGCGTTTCAAAAGGCCACATCGCCCAGTACGGAACCACGGCCACAAAGCCTTCGTTCTCGCAAATGATGCGCTCTCCCATCTGGAGTTCAAGCTGTAAGTAGTCGCACAACAGGCATGATCCGACCCGCTCGCGATATTCCAGCTGGGAATTCTGTTCGGTACGGACTTCATCGGGCACCGTGGCATTGGCCCAAACCTGACAGTGAGGGTGCGGATTGCTTGCGCCCATGATTGCGCCGCGGTTTTCAAAAACAAGCACGTAATTCACAAAAGACATCGAGCCTAATGTCCGAAACTGCTCCACCCAGAGGTCAACGACGAGGCGCAGTTCGGCGGGAGTCAAGCGGGGAACTGTGAGGTCGTGCCGTGGCGAAAAGCAGAGGACGCGGCACAAGCCTTGTTCCGACCGCGCCACAATCAAGCCGGATTCGTCGATTTCGCGCGGCGGAGTGTCCGGCAACAAGGCGGGATAATCATTGTCAAAAACGAACGTGGACAGATATTGAGGATTGCGCGCATTTCCGGCCCTAACATTTCCCGGGCACAAATAACAGGATGGATCATAAGCCAGCGTAGTCTCGGTGGGCCGTTCTGCCACTTTTCCAAGCCATGGACGCTGGGTGCGCTGCGGGGAGACAAGAATCCACCGGCCGGTCAAAGGGTTGAGGCGGCGGTGTGGAAACCCGGCGAGTTCCCTGGTGCGCGTTATGAGTGAAGTCCGCATGATTTTCCCTTAAGAAACCGGGCCCACTCCTTCGGCGATCTCGCAGATATAAACGTCGGGGTGACGGCCGGTGGCGCCGTAGTAGGCTTCGCCGACCTGGTGGGCGAAGTCGGCTGCGGTTTCAGCGCGAACGAGATTAACCGTGCATCCGCCGAAGCCGCCACCCGTCATCCGGGCACCGTATACACCTCGGGTTCGATTCGCGATCTCGACCATCAGATCCAGCTCCCGGCAGCTCACCTCGTAGTTGTCCTTCAAGCTAAGATGCGATTGCGCCATCAATTCTCCGAACCCGGTAAGATTGCCAGCTTTCAACGCCGATTCCGCTCCTAACACGCGGTCGTTCTCCTCGACGACATGGCAGGCCCGCTTGTAGAGCGTGGCCGTAAGCAAGGAGCGCTGGTCTTCCAGATCGCGCTTGCTCACATCGCGCAGCGACCGGACGCAAGGAAGTTTCGTCGCCAGCAGTCGCACAGCCTCTTCGCACTCAGCCCGCCTCAGGTTGTACTGGGAGCTGGCCAGTTCGTGTTTCACCATCGTGTTGCAGATGACGAGCCGGGCCTGCGGGGGCACTCGCAGAAGGCGGAAATCCAAAGATCGGCAGTCCAACAGCAACGCGTGACCGCCTTTACCGTGACAGGCGATGAACGGATCCATGATTCCGCATCTTGCGCCCACGTACTCGTTCTCCACTCGCTGACACAGCAGAGCTAACTTGCGGAGATCAATCGGATATCCCGCTGCATCCAGAAGAGCGTAGGCGACGGACGTTTCCAATGCTGCCGAGGAGCTCAGACCCGAACCAAGAGGGACTTCGCTCTGGATATAAAGGCTGGCTCCTGGGAGTTTGAACCCGGCTTGTTCCAGCGCAGATGCAATCCCGATTACATAGTCGCTCCAATGGCCGGTGCGAACTGCTGGAAGACGATCAAGATGGACATGAACATCCCCTGGCATGTTCGCGGATTGGATATGCAAGATGCGGTCGTTCCGCGCGGCGATGGCCACTCCGCAAGCCAGGTTGATGGCGGCGGGCAGCACGTAGCCGTCATTGTAGTCCGTGTGCTCCCCGATCAGGTTGACCCGTCCGGGAGCTCGATAAACTCGTCCAGAAGCGCCAAATCGCGTTTGCAGTCCTGCGAACGGGGTTGAGACCAATTCCATAAGCTTGCTCTACAAATTCCCGCGGCACAGCCGGTCGGAAATCAACGACACCTGCTGCACCGTGATAAGAACGCCTCCGTCACTTCCCGCTTGGTTCCCGTCCCGTTTCTCGCGATTGCCGCCTGCGTGCGAGAAACAGCATGAGAAGACCGAATGCCAATAAAGCCGTTCCCCATTCCAGGTTGATGCCCGGGCCGCCACCCGCTTGGCGCTGCGGCAGGTCGCGCAGAATGCCCCAGAGAATCAGGATCAAACCATAGACCGAAAACAGCGCGCCGATGGGAAATCGAACGTCGAGTTGCACAGTGCCTCTCTACCGGAACATGAGATTCAAAGCTAGGGTTGCGGCCAACGCAATCAGCCCCAAATAGGCTGGACGCTGGTACCAATGCTCGTCCGTCGCTTTTTGGCGCGGAGTCATGGAATACACCAGCCCGACTAAGCCCTTTTCATCCGGAGCCTTGGTCAACAGGCTGACTAGAATCGTGAGAACAAAGCACGTAGTCCAGGCGAAGATGGCGGTCCAGAAGTTCTGCGCCATCTCGCTCGGGTATAGATGGAGAACACCCAGCCATCCCCCTTTAATGCCTGGTACGGCTCCATTCGGAAGCGTGAGACCTTGGTGCACCGCGGCCGCCGCAGTCCCGCCTAACAGTCCGGCAAATGCGCCATGGCCGGTCGTGCGCTTCCAGAACATACCCAGGAGGAACGTGGCGAACAGCGGAGCATTTACAAAAGCGAAGACCAGTTGCAAGACATCCATGATGTTATTGAACTGGCTGGCGGCGTATGCCGCAATGATGGAAAGCGCGATGCCGGCCACGGTCACCGCCCGCCCCACCGCGAGGTAATGCCGGTCGCTGGCTTTCGGTCTTATGTAGGACTGGTAGATATCGTAGGTGCAAACGGTATTGAAGGCGGTGACGTTTCCCGCCATCCCCGACATGAAGCTCGCCAGCAGTGCCGTGATGCCAAGGCCCAGCATTCCCGTGGGATAAAAGCGAAGGAGCATGCTGGGCACAGCCAAGTCATAGTCCAACACGGGATTTCCATGGCTGTCGACCTGCGGGCGGTTCGAGGCTGGGTCGACTTTAAAGGGAATGATTCCTCGTTCCCGCTGCATGTTCACCCCGAGTCTTGCGTCCGCCGCGTGGGTGGCCAGGGTCGCGGGCACAGCCATGGCGACGAGTCCAGGCAAGATCACGAGAGCCGGGAACAGCATTTTTGGAAAGGCGGCGACGAGCGGAGTGCGTCGGGCGGACTCCATCGAATCCGCTGCCATGGCGCGCTGCACGACCAGAAAATCCGTGCACCAATAGCCAAAGGAAAGCACGAAGCCCAAGCCCAGACACAAACCCGTCCATTCCACGCCGAGGCGGTTGGTCTGCGGACTGCCCATGCCGATCCAGGCATGGGTGTAACCAGGCCCCAAGGACGCTTTCAGCCCGTTCCATCCGCCGACACTTCGCAATCCCATCCACACCAGCGGCAGAAAGCCGGCAACGATGAGAAAGAACTGCAGCACCTCGTTATAGATGGCACTGGTCAACCCGCCGAGCAGAATATACACGAGCACGACGAGACCAGACGCCACGATGGCGATGTGAAACGTCCAAGACACGTCGAGTCCGGCCTGCCGGAGCGGGACATCCAGAATGTGGAGAGTCTGAATCAGCTTGGCCATGGCATACATGGAAATACCAGAAGAGAAAACGGTCATGATGGCGAATGAAATCGCATTCAGTGCCCGTGTTTTCTCGTCGAAACGAAGGCGCAGATACTCCGGCACGGAGCGGGCGCGCGAACCGTAATAGAACGGCATCATGAAGACGCCTACGAACACCATCGCCGGGATCGCGCCAATCCAGTAAAAGTGGCTCGTGGCGATGCCGTATTTGGCGCCCGAGGCTCCCATGCCAATCACTTCCTGGGCGCCGAGGTTTGCGGAAATGAATGCCAGGCCGCAAATCCATGCCGGGATCGACCGACCAGCCAGAAAGTAGTCCGTGCTGGTTTTCATCTGGCGCTTCAGGGCCACGCCGATGCCCAGTACGAACACGAAATAGATCGCGATGAGGAGCCAATCAATCGCCGTCAAGTTCACTGGGAAGACCTCGGTTGCGGTTCCGGGATTGGAATGCCCTCCGCGATGCGCGATCCGGAATCGAATCCAGGAGTCCGGTATGAGCGATTCACGGCTTCTTAATGTAATCGATTACATCGAAAGCCGCAACCGGATTCTGACTGCATCCCGTGGCCTTCCGGCGCAGACAGTTCGGATTTTCTTGTGTTTCCTGAACTTGGTGCTTGACAAAGTCGGACAGGTTGCGAGACAACTACAGCGGCAATGTAATCGCTTACATTGAGCTGGCTCCATTGTGCCGATCCAGCGTGCGGGGCGTGGAAACTGGACTGAGAAAATGGGAACCATCGATCAGCGATATCCTTCGGGAAAGTCGACGTGCAATCGCGTGGCCGCGCGTTGGCTCGGAGTGCTCTGCTTTGTATTGGTCGGGACGGCCTTTGCCTTCGCCGTACGCAAACGCCCGCAAGCCTTGTCTCAGCGCGAGGTTCCAGCGCGGGCGGCGATTCTCATGGGCTCATTGACTCTGCATCCATGCGCCTATGCTTCAGACGCATACTGTGGCCGCCTGCCTCGCGCCCTTGACCCTACGGGCGCGGTACCAGGGATGATCGACGTATTCTTTGAAGTCGATCCGCACACCGACGCGACGCAGCCTCCACTGGAACCGATCGTGTTTCAGGAAGGCGGCCCGGGTTTGGGCAGTACCTTCTCGCGCGGCGGGTACCTTTATCTGGCCGGCCCGTTACGCGCACGGCACGACGTCATCATGATGGATCCGCGCGGCACCGGTCATTCGCAGCCGGTGGAATGCCCAGCGGCACAGAACGACTACCTCCTGACGCAGAGTGCCATCATGCAGTGCGGCGTGTTGCTCGGCGACACTGCGGACCTCTATGGCACCGGCCTCGCCGCCGACGATCTCGACGCGATACTGAGCGCGCTCGGCGTGGGCCAGATCGACCTATACGGCGACTCCTATGGAACATTCTTTAGCGAGACATATTCTGCCCGCCATCCCGAACGGCTGCGCGCTCTTGTTCTTGACGGCGCGTACCCGGTAAGGGATCAGAGTCCATGGTGGCCTCAGGTGGGCACGGCCATGCGCTACGCCTTCAACACCGCGTGCGAGCGCGCAGAAGATTGTTCCAACCTGCCGGGCACTGCGCTCGACCGCCTGACGGCTCTGGTGCAGCAAGTACGCACCAGCCCCATCAAGGGAATCGCCCAAGACGCCGACGGCGTACTCCACGATGTGACCATAGACCCCGCGAGCCTCGCCTATCTCAGCACAACCGACTCACTGTATTATCCGGTGACGCGGGAGACCGACCCTGCCGTGCGTGCGATTCAGGAGAATGGCGACTCTCTGCCACTGCTGCGGCTGATCGCGGAAAATAACTCCGATTCTCTTTCCGGCAGCCCAGGCTCGAATCCGGAGTATGGCAGTAACGGTTTGTATCTTGCCGTGAATTGCCAGGATTATCCGCAGATTTACGACATGACTTCGCCGCCCGAAGCGCGCATCGCCCAACGCGCCGCTTCGTTTGCGCTTCAGCGCAAGACGGACCCCAATATTTATTACCCTTTCACGCTGGCGGAATACAACGCGATGCAAGTGGATTACAGCCTGCTGGATCAGTGCATCACCTGGCCAGTGCCGTCGCCTGCGTATCCGCCGGGTCAGCCGGTTCCGCCGGACGCCACGTTCACCGCGGCGCCGGTGCTGGTGTTCAACGGAGATATGGACACGCTCACTCCCGTTCTCGAAGGTGTCGAGGTGTCGAAGGAATATGGACACGCCCAGCAGGTGATTACACACAATACTTTCCATGTGAGCGCCATCGGCGATGAAGACAACTGCGCGCAAAAATTGGTGCGGCGTTTCATCGCCAACCTCGACCCCGGTGACACCTCCTGCGCTGCCGACATCGCCGAGGTGCGGCTGGTGCCCAAGTTCGCAACCGCAGCGTCGCAACTCGATCCGCCAGAGGCGCTGCCAGGGAATCAGGGCACGCCGACGGATCTCCAGGTAGCGGCGGCTGCAGCCTATGCGCTCGGTGATGTACTGGATTTGTATTGGGCGAACGACAGCGGCAGCGGCGTGGGCCTCCGGGGAGGAACATGGAGTTCCGATTGGAACCAATCCGGCAACATTTGGACGGTCACCCTGCATCAAGTCCGGTGGACCAACGACGTGGCTGTGAGCGGCCGGTTCACTTGGAACTACTACAAACCCGGCGCAGTGAACGGGCAGCTCTCTGTCACTGGCCCAAGCGGTGAGAACGGCAAGGTGACGGTCACCTTCAACAGTCGCGAGCCCGATGCCCAAGCGACGATCACGGGGTCGATTGGCGGAAGGGCCGTCGTGGCGACCATGTATGCGCCGTAAGCGCGTTATCCATGGCGGTGTCGCACGATTTGGGTCAAATTCGGGGTCGACTTCGTCGACTTCTATGATCAGCGAGGCGCCGGTGTTCTATTTACGAGCATTCCGATCTTCATCCACTGTGCTGCTCCTCCTGTTCCTATCGTTCATCGCGGCCCCACGGTCCTCCGCTTCTCCCGCGGAGAACTCGATCCCCACGCAGCTCCCGGGTCGCGATGCCCTGCTCGTCGGAACCGACTGGTACCCCGAGCAGTGGCCCGAGGCACGCTGGGAAACAGACCTCCAGATGATGGAAGCCGCCCACTTGCAGGTTGTGCGCATTGCAGAGTTTTCCTGGAGCCGCATGGAGCCCGCGGAAGGCCGCTTTGACTTCGATTGGCTGGATCACGCGATTCGCCTCGCGGAGAAGCATCACATCATGGTCGTTCTGGGCACTCCCACTGCGGCTCCTCCCGCGTGGCTCACCCAAAAATACCCTGAAACACTTCGTATGGAGCCGACCGGCCAGCGGGTCGCGCACGGCAACCGCGCGCACGGTTCCGTGACTTCCGTGCGCTACCGCGAATTCTGCGCACGAATCGCCGCGGAGATGGCCAAGCGCTACGGACACGACAAGAATGTCGTCGGCTGGCAAATCGACAACGAATACGGCTACGCGCAGATTTCCTATGATGAAGAATCACGCCGCCACTTCCAGGATTGGCTGAAAGCAAAATACAAGACACTCGACGCGTTGAACGAACACTGGACCACTTCCTATTGGAGCCAGACCTACGACAACTGGAGCGAAATCCCGATCCCGGTTGGCGAGAACAACCCCGGCTTGATGTTGGACTGGAAGAGGTTCGTCACTGATGCGTGGGCCGCGTATCAGCAGGGACAGATTGACGCAATTCGCGCTGTGAGCGATCCCCATCAGTTCATCACCGGCAACCTCATGGGATACGACTTCGATGGCATCGATCATCACGTCATCACGCGCCCGCTAACCTTCGTGTCCTGGGATGACTATGTTGGCCGCGGACACCTCGACCCCGATACCAACGGCATCAGCCACGATGCCATGCGCGGTCTCAAGCACGAAAATTTCTGGGTCATTGAAACCCAGCCGGGCTTCGTCAACTGGTCCGACCTCAACAACTCGCTCGACAAAGGCGAAGTTCGCGCCATGGCGTGGCATGACGTCGGGCACGGTGCCGACGAGGTCGGCTACTGGCAGTGGCGCAGCGCCTACAACGGCCAGGAGGAAATTCACGGCACGCTGGTCGGTGCGGATGGCGAACCGGTTCCGTTGCTCGAGGAAGTGGCGCAAACCGCGAAGGAATTCGCCGCGGCCCAGAGCGCGTTCGGTGGTACGAAGGTTGCTTCCGAAGTCGCGCTTCTCAATGACTACGAGAGCCGCTGGGCGATTGATTGGCAGAAGCACACGTCGAAGTACGACCAGTTCGCAATCCTGAAGAGCTATTACCACGCCCTTCACCGTCGGGCGCAGTCCATCGACATCGTCAGTCCCTACGCGCCTCTCGAGGGCTACAAACTCGTCGTCGCTCCCGATCTTTACCTCATTCCCAAGGATCTCGCTGAGCGTCTCAAAGCGTATGTCGAAGCGGGTGGCCATCTGGTCATCGGACCACGTTCGGGACTGAAGGATGAATTCAACGCCCTATTGCATGTGCGGCAGCCCGGCTATTTGGCGGAGCCGCTCGGCGCCAGGGTCGAACAGTTCTATGCGCTCGAAAATGCCATTCCGGTAGACGGCTCTCTAGGCACTGGCGAAGCGTCCATGTGGGCGGAGCAATTAAAGGTGACTTCTGCCGACGCCGAGGTTTTGCTGAAGTATGGCCCGAGCAATGGCTGGCTCGATGGACAGCCCTGTGTCGTCTCCCGTCATTTTGGCAAAGGGAGGATCACATATATCGGAGCCGTTCTGGATGACCAACTCGTCGCCGCGGCCGCCGATTGGATGGTCAAGAACAGCGACATCGAGCCGGCCTTCGGACCCGTGCCGGATGGCGTCGAGGTCAGCCGCCGCACCGGCGAGGGCAAGACCGTTTTTGTCCTCATCAATTTCAAGCACGAAAGAAAGGAGGTCGTGCTTCCGCACACGATGCGGTCGATTCTGGATCAGCGGGACGTTTTGCAACTTGAACTTCCGCAGTATGGCGTGGCCGTCTTGGAGGACCGGGCGAAGTAACGATTTTCTATGGCTTACTCGAAGACAGGAACCGCGCTTCATTTCGAATTTCAACGGAAGCCAGTC
>Ga0302198_10000018_pt1 | contig 143251 bp, 123 predicted proteins | sample II_Bog_N2_2_FD_193521 | JGI IMG/M metagenome (GOLD analysis project Ga0302198, IMG submission 193521) | Peat permafrost microbial communities from Stordalen Mire near Abisko, Sweden - II_Bog_N2_2 | ecosystem: Environmental > Terrestrial > Soil > Wetlands > Peat | place: Sweden: Abisko...
ACAGAGGTTCGTTTATGTTTTGAAAACGCACGACTTCAGTCGTGCCGTAAGCGGCCCAAAATGAGCTGGGCTTTAGCCCCTGAGGGAAGCCGCTCCCACGATTTCAACCCATTCGCGGGCCCCGGTAAGTGACCCTATTTGCGGCGGCCTACACTAGGGCGGCCTACACTAGTCTGAATCCGGTTCCTGTTGAATCCGGGCATTCTTGCAGCAACTCTGCCTTCTTTTACCGTTCATGAACCCCTCCGGCTTCGCAGGGGTTCCCACTCTGTTTCATTCGGAGGATATCCGCTCATGAAAGCAACTTACCGGCTTGCCGTCTGCACGCTGGCCGTCCTGGCCCCGTTGTTTCTCATCCCCGCCACTTCGGCGCAGGAAACGCGCAACCCCGCGCAACCGGCCGCGGCGGGCGTCGATCAGCATAAAGAGCCCGACAAGGAAGCGGTGCCCATTCCGCCGGAGAAGACGGTCGCCACCCATCATGAAATGACGCTGGGCGGCAAGACGCTCAAGTACACCGCCACCGCCGGCACGCTGCTCATTCGCGACGAAGAGGACAAGCCTTACGGCAGCATTTTCTATGTGGCCTACTCCCTGGACGGCGCCGAAGCCAGGTCCAGGCCGGTGAGTTTTCTGTATAACGGCGGTCCCGGTTCGGCCAGCCTGTGGCTGCACATGGGTTCGTTTTCGCCGGTACGGATTGTGACCGACAGCCCCAACCCGACCGCCGGACCGCCCTTCAAGCTGGTTTCCAACGACTACTCGCTGCTGGACAAGAGCGATCTGGTTTTCATTGACGCGCCGCTGACCGGCTACTCCCGCGCCGTGGGCAAGGCAACCGCCAAGGACTTCGACGGCGTGGACCAGGATCTGCGCGCCTTCGACCGCTTCATCCTCCGCTACCTCAGCGTCAACCAGCGCTGGAACTCGCCCAAGTTCCTCATCGGCGAGTCCTACGGGACCACCCGCTCGGCGGCGCTGGCCGACATGCTTGGCAACGACGGCGTGCAGTTGAACGGCGTGGTGCTGATCTCGTCGATCCTGAACTACAACATCCGCGCCGGCGGCTACGACATGGTGTACATCGGCAACCTGCCCAGTTACGCCGCGGCTGCCTGGTATTTCAACCGGATTCCCAACAAGCCGGCCGATCTGGCGGCCTGGGTGGAGCAGGCGCGGACCTTTGCCGCCGGCCCCTATGCGCAGGCGCTCTTTGCCGGCCATAACCTGCCTGCCGGGCAACTTGATGCGGTGGCCAGGGAGGTGAGCCGGTTCACGGGGCTCAGCGTGGACTATGTCAAGGAAGCCAACCTGCGCATCTCGCCCACCCGCTTCCGCAAGGAAGTGCGGCGCGAGGATCACCGCACCCTGGGCCGCTACGACATGCGCTTCGAGGGCGTGGACGTGGACGCGGCCGGCGAGGTGCCCAGCTACGACGCTTCGGATACAGGCATCAGTGGCGCCTTTGTGGCGGCCTTCCACGATTACCTGGAAGGGGAGCTGAAGTACGAGAGCACCGACGCCTACCGGCCCAGTTCCGGCAGCTACGCCCAGTGGGATTGGAAGCACAAGCCCACCAGCGCCGGACCGGGCATGGGCGGCGAGCAGACAGAGCCCTATGTGGCCGCGGACCTGGCCAGCGCCATCCGCAAGAATCCGCACCTGAAGGTCTTCTCGGCCAACGGCTACTTTGACCTGGCAACGCCGTTCTTCGCCACGGAGTACGATCTGTCGCACATGGATCTGGACCCCACGCTGCGGGGCAACGTGCAGTTCGGCTACTACCCCTCGGGGCACATGATCTATCTCAACGTCGATGCGCTGCATCAGCTCAGAGACGATCTGGAAGGGTTCATCGCCAAGGCGGAGAAATAGCGCCTTGCCCGGGGCGCCTCAAGGCCGGGCATTGTGCCAGCCCACCCTAGGTCTCTGACAGCTTGAAGTTGTACCAACACTGGGTGCCCCAGGTCCCGATTTTGGGACCTGGGAAGGTATGAACCAGAGGTACGAAATTATGCTGTCAGAGACCTGGTGTCCTGTCCCTGAAGTTCGCAACAAAACAAGGGTTGTCATCCTGAGCGAACGGGGCCCCAAGCGCTTTTCAGCTTGGCGGTGGTGAGTCGAAAGCCTGCCCTGAGCGAAGCCGAAGGGGATCTGTAGTTGTTTTTTCAAAGAACATCTGGGACACCGCCCTGGCCGCAAGAACAAGAACGTGGCGAGGGTGGGGCGCCCGCGTTCCATCCTGAGAACTAAAAAAAGGCCTGAAAACGAAGAAGCGGGCCACCGGCTTCGGGAGTGGAAGGACTTCCCGGAACCGGCTGCCCGCTGGACCCTGGACCGGGTCTAGGTGGTATGGTTAGTTTAGCCTTGTTCCCGGTTAAATCAAGCCCTTTTTTGCACCAAATTCCCAAAGCGTGACCGCAGTCACAGGAAGCCGCCGGATAGGCCTCTTATCGTTGACTTGGCAGGCTGCCCCTGATACAAAAAAAGGTGTCCTACCAACGAAATAGAGACCAAGACTGAACCCTTGGACAAACAAATACCAGCATGCAAGAAATCATTCAACAAGTCGAGGCTCTCCTGCTTGGCGCCGTGCCCACGGCACTGCTGTTCATCGTGCTGGTTCTGGCCTACCAGTTTCTGATTCAAGGCCCACTGACCGCCACCCTCAAACAGCGCCGCGCCCGCACCGACGGCGCTCTCGAAGATGCGCAAAAGGCCATAGCCCAGGCCGAAGCCAGGGCGGCCGAGTACGCGGCCAAGCTGCGCCAGGCGCGTACCGATGTCTACAAGATTCGCGAACAGCGCGTGAAGCGCTGGACCGCCGAGCGCGACGCCGCCCTCGACGCCGCCCGCAAGGTGGCCGGACTCAAGGTGAGCCAGGCCAGGGCCGAGTTGGAAGCCGAGGCCACCTTGGCCAGGCAGACCATCCACGCCTCCGCCGGGGAGTTGGCCAATCAGGTGGTTCGTGCGGTATTGCCGCTGGCCGCCGGGGGTTCCCGTTGAAATATCCGATTTTGCATTCACGCATTTCCTCCAAGGCTCTTGGGTTTGTCTTCTTTGCGGTGCTGGTGTCCGGGTTGGCGATTGCTCCCTCCCGGTTGGCGGCTCAACAATCCGCTCCCGCGGCTACCTCCGCGGCTGTTCCCGCCACAACTGATACCGCCAGGCCCGATGCCGCCAAAGCCGGACAGGCCCCCAAGTCGGACGACGACGACATCAACAAGTACCGCCTCACTCCCACCGTCCAGGCCGTTGCGAAGATCATCCATCTGCCCGTTGAGACCACGGCGCGGATCTTCGAGCTCATCAACTTCGCCATCATCGCCCTGGCTATCGGCATCCCGCTGTTCCGCCTGCTTCCCAAGGTGATTCGCAAGCGTGGCCAGACCCTGACCCACAACATTGCCTCGGCCCGCAAGGTGACCGAAGACGCCAATGCGCGCCTCGGCGCGGTGGAAGTCCAACTCTCCAAGCTCGATGAAGAGATCGCGCAGATTCGTACCCAGGTGGAGCAGGAAAGCCTGCAGGACGAGGCCCGCATCAAGGCCACCATCGGAGAAGAGAGCGCCCGCATCGTGGCTTCGGCCGAGCAGGAGATCAGCGTGGCCGCCGCTCAGGCGCGCCGCGGACTCCGCCACTTTGCCGCCGATCTGGCCATCGAGCAGGCCGCCAAACAGTTGATCCTCTCCCCGGAGACCGACCGTGCCCTGATCGCCGATTTTGTGGGCGACGTGGTCAAGGAAGGAAAGAACTAGATGGCCGCCTTTGTCGCCCGTTACGCCTCCGCCTTTCTCGATGTGGTTACCGCAGCCAAGCTCGATACGGCCGCCATCGACCTTCAGTTCACCGATTTTCTGGCCACCTGGGACGGCAGCGCCGAGTTGCAGCAGTTCTTCTGCAACCCCTCGATTCCCGCTCTCCAGAAGGTGGCCGTTCTCGACAAGTTGAATGTCCAGTTGGGACTCCTCAAGGAGTTGCGCAACCTGCTGGCCGTTCTCATCAACAACGATCGCATCGGCCATGTCCACGAAGTGGCCGAAGCCTATCGCACGGATTTGCAGACACAGCAGGGGATACGCCAGACGGAGATCGTGACCGCCCGCGCGCTGGACGAGCAGGAACAGAGCGCGCTGGTTGCCGGCGTCGGCCAATTGGCCGGCTCGCGCATCCAGGCCACCTTCAAGCTCGACGCATCCATCCTCGGCGGCGCGGTTGTGCGCATCGGCTCCACGGTTTACGACGGTTCAGTCCGCGGCCGGCTGGCCCGGTTGAAAGAAGCATTGATTGCCGGCTAAAGCCGGTAGTGAACAGTAACCAGTGAACAGTGGTCAGTGAGTAACGGGTTTTTAACTGACCACTGACCACTGATCGCTGACCACTTAAAGGACAGAGATGGCTCAGATCAAGGCAGACGAGATTACGCAACTCCTTCGCGAGCAGATCGCGAACTACGACTCGAAGGTCCAGGTCGACGAAGTCGGGACCATCACCTCCCTGGGCGACGGCATTGCCCGCCTCCACGGACTCGACAAGGTGATGGCTGGCGAACTGCTCAGCTTTCCGCACGGTATCGCCGGACTGGCCCTGAGCCTGGAAGAAGATCAGGTGGGCGCCGTAATTCTGGGCGACTATACCGAACTCAGCGAGGGCAACGAGGTCAAGCGCACCGGAAAGATTTTGAGCATTCCGGTAGGCGAGGGCATGATCGGCCGCGTGGTCAACGCGCTGGGACAGCCCATTGACGACAAGGGCCCCATCGCTTCCACGCAAACGCTGCCGATCGAGCGCCTGGCGCCTGGCATCATCGACCGCCAGCCCGTGCGCGAGCCCATGGCCACCGGCCTCAAGGCCATCGACTCCATGATCCCCATCGGCCGCGGTCAGCGCGAGCTGATCATTGGCGACCGCCAGACCGGCAAAACCGCCGTGCTGCTCGACACCATCATCAACAACGCCAAGAACGATCTGATCTGCATCTATTGCGCCATCGGCCAGAAGCGCTCGTCGATTGCCCAGGTCGTGCAGACCCTGACCGAAGCAGGCGCCATGGGCCACACCATCATCGTCGCCGCCTCGGCCTCCGAGCCCGCCCCGATGCTGTATATCGCCCCCTACGCGGCCACCGCTCTCGGCGAGTACTTCCGCGATTCGGGCCGCCACGCCCTGGTGATGTACGACGATCTTTCCAAGCACGCCATGGCGTACCGCGAAATTTCGCTGCTCCTGCGCCGTCCGCCGGGCCGCGAAGCCTATCCCGGCGACGTGTTCTATCTCCACTCCCGCCTGCTCGAACGCTCGTCCAAGATGAGCAAGGAAAAGGGCGGCGGTTCGCTCACCGCGCTGCCGGTCATTGAGACCCAGGCCGGCGACGTCTCGGCCTACATTCCGACCAACGTCATCTCCATCACCGACGGCCAGATCTTTTTGGAAACCGATCTGTTCAACTCCGGTGTTCGTCCGGCCGTCAACGTCGGCCTCTCGGTTTCGCGCGTGGGCTTCTCGGCAGCCATCAAGGCCGTCAAGCAGGTGGGTTCCACCCTCAAGCTCGATCTGGCTCAGTACCGCGAACTGGCCGCTTTTGCGCAGTTCGGCTCGGACCTCGATCCCCTGACCCAGAAGCAGTTGAACCGCGGCAGCCGCCTGACCGAACTGCTCAAGCAGCCGCAGTTCCAGCCGCTTACCTGGCAGCAGCAGGTGGTGGTTCTGTTCGCCGGCACGCAGGGCTACCTGGACGACCTGCAGGTTTCCGACATTCGCGCCTTCGAGAACGGCCTCTACCCGTACTTTGACAATGTGCAGTCACCGCTTATCGAGGATCTGACCAAGAAGAAGGCCCTGGACGACGATCTGCGCAGCCGCTTGCACGCCGCGCTCAAGGAGTACAAGGCCAACTTCGTGGCGGAACAGGCCGCGGCAAAAGCGTAAGGAACGAGTGGTCGGCTTTCAGTGGTCAGTGGTCATTAAAACCCAAGGCGCTGGAATCATTGACCACTGACAACTGACAACTGATCACTGGTCACTGGAAGAATTATGGCAAACGTTCTCGATCTACGGCGGCGCATCCGCAGCGTGAAAAACACGCGGCAGATCACCAAGGCCATGAAGATGGTCTCGGCGGCCAAGCTGCGGCGCGCGCAGGAGCGGGCTATGGCGGCCCGGCCCTACGCCAAAATGATCACCAGCGTGCTCGATTCGATCACACGGCGCATCGACATTTTCGACCCGGAGACCGGCAACCTGGTCCATCCGCTGTTTGTCACCCGCGAAGAAAAGCGCGTTCTGCTGATCATTGTCAGCGGCGACAAGGGCTTTGCCGGCGCCTTCAACTCCAACATCCTCAAGACCGCCTTCCAGTTCATTGCGGGCAACCCCGGCCGCCAGATCGACATCGAGGCCGTGGGCCGCAAGGGCCGCGACACAATGCGCCGCCACTACCCCGCCGCGGTTTACACCCAGGAGACCGACGAGAACGGTCACATCCGGCAGGTGCGCGAGCGCAAGGCAGCCGTCGAAGTCACCGGCGATCATCCCGGCATGTTGATCAAGCTTGAAACCGCACGGGTTCTCAAGCTGGCGGAAAACGTCATCGCCCGTTACGTCCACGAGGAGATAGACGCCGCCTACATTGTCTACAACGAGTTCAAGTCGGTGATCTCCCAGCGCCTGGTTGTCGAGCGGCTGTTGCCGCTGATCAAGATCGGCGTTTCGCAGATTGCGGGCGCCGTCGAGTTGACCGAGGAAGAGCGCGAGCGCGCCGGTTCGGCCGCTCTCAGCGCCGGCATTCCGCTGGAGCCCGAAGATACCGCCGAGGCCGATGCGGAGTCGCGCAAGTTCGGCACCTCCCAGGTGGATTACATCTACGAGCAGCCGCCCGAGGAACTCTTCAAGGGGCTGATTCCACAGTACGTTTCTTCCATGCTGTATCACGCCATGACGGAGTCGGTCGCCGCGGAACATGCGGCCCGCATGACAGCCATGGATTCGGCGAGCAACAACGCCTCGGACATGATCGACGCCTACACACTCGAGATGAATCGCGTGCGCCAGGCGGCCATCACCAAGGAAATCATTGAAATCGTCAGCGGCGCGGCCGCTGTCTAAGCACTTCGGAAGGCAGATATGGCAGACAACATCGGCAAGGTTATTCAGGTCTCCGGTCCCGCGGTAGACGTGCAGTTTGAAGAAGCGACGATGCCGCCCATTTATCAGGCGCTGCGCGTCACCAGCGAGGGCTTTACCGTGCCCACGCCGATCAGCGTGATCCTCGAGGTGCAGCAGCACCTGGGCGAGGGCCGTGTCCGCACCGTGGCCATGCAGGCCACCGACGGCATGGTCCGCGGCATGAGCGTCATCGACCTCGGCGGCCCCATCCGCGTGCCGGTGGGCAAGGAGACGCTGGGCCGGGTCATCGACGTCGTCGGCAATCCGGTGGACAATCTCGGGCCCATCGGCGAGCACACCCGCATGCCCATCCACCGTCCCGCTCCGCTGTTCGACGAGCAGACCACCCACGAGGAGATGTTCGAGACCGGCATCAAGGTCATCGATCTGATCCAGCCCTTCCTGAAGGGCGGCAAGATCGGCCTCTTCGGCGGCGCCGGCGTGGGCAAGACCGTCGTCATCATGGAACTCATCAACAACGTGGCCAAGAACCACGGCGGCTACTCGGTGTTTGCCGGCGTGGGCGAGCGTACCCGCGAGGGCAACGATCTGTGGCTGGAGATGACCGAGTCCGGCGTGATTAAACCCGGCGACTTTGCCAACTCCAAGTGCGCTCTGGTGTACGGCCAGATGACCGAGCCGCCCGGAGCCCGCCTGCGCGTGGCGCTGACCGGCCTCACCGTCGCCGAGTACTTCCGCGACGTCGAGGGTTCTGACACGCTGCTCTTCATCGACAACATCTTCCGCTTCACCCAGGCCGGTTCCGAGGTCTCCACGCTGCTGGGCCGCATGCCCTCCGCCGTGGGCTACCAGCCCAACCTGGCCACGGAAATGGGCGAGTTGCAGGAGCGCATCACCTCCACCAGCAAGGGATCTGTCACTTCCGTGCAGGCCGTCTACGTGCCCGCCGACGATTTGACCGATCCGGCTCCGGCCACCACCTTTGCCCACCTGGACGCGACCACCGTGTTGAGCCGGCCGCTGTCTGAGCTTGGCATTTACCCCGCAGTCGATCCCCTGGCCTCCACCTCGCGCATCCTCTCTGCTCGCATCGTGGGCCAGGAGCACTACGATGTGGCCCAGGGCGTCAAGCGGATTCTGCAGCGCTACAAGGACCTCCAGGACATCATCGCCATCCTGGGCATCGACGAGCTGTCGGAAGAAGACAAGCTCACCGTGGCCCGCGCCCGCAAGATCCAGAAGTTCCTCTCGCAGCCGTTCCACGTAGCCGAGCAGTTCACCGGCATCGCCGGCCGCTATGTGAAGGTTGCCGACACGGTGCGCAGCTTCAAGGAGATTCTTGCCGGCAAGTACGACGACATCCCCGAGCAGGCCTTCTACATGCAGGGCGCCATCGAGGAAGTACTGGAAGCCGCCGAGAAGATGAAGGCGACGGCGTAAGAGCAGTTGTCAGTTTTCAGTGGTCAGTGATCAGTTCCTTTCGATCTGCATCGAGCCGTTTTTACTGACCACTGACCACTGACTGCTGACTACTGAAAGGTTTTTATGGCAGACGAGACAAATCAACTGCGGGTCCGGCTGGTCACGCCCGAGCGCATCCTCTTCGATCGCGCGGCGGCCTCCGTCGAGTTGCCGTCGAAGTCGGGCTACATGGAGGTGCTCTACGGGCACGCTCCGCTGGTGGCCGAGTTGGGCGCCGGCGACGTGACCCTGCACGCACCCGACGGCGACCAGATTTACAACGTCAGTTGGGGCTTTGTTGAAGTGCTGGGCGACCGGGTCACCATCCTGGCCTCTGACGCGCTCAAGCCCGAAGAGATCGATGTGCCCCGCGCCGAGCAGCAGCTCGACCGCGGCGTCCAGCTCTGGAAAGAAGCCGGCGACAGCGAAGAGGCCTACGACGAGGCTCTCCGCATCATCGCCGAAGCCGAAGCCAAGATGGCCACGGCGGCGGAAAAGCGCTAAGGCATCCTTGCCGGTTCAACCAGAAAGGCCCCGCTCTCGCAGCGGGGCCTTTCCTTTTCGCCAGCAAATCCATTTGCAGCACGGTGGGAACCGGGATATGTTCAAGGTTGCGCAGTGATCCCAGCGCGTACGCGCTCTAATCTGCGTGAAAGGGAATTCGCAATGCAGCCTGCAAGATCGCGGCGTTGGTTTGATTCGGTGCGCTGGCTCTTTCTGTTTGTGCTTCTGGCCGTCGTTTGCCGTCCCCGGATGGCCCTCGCTGAAACCAGGGTCCTGACCGATGCGGACAATGGCGGTGCCTTCCGCCTCAAAACCGGGGACACGCTGGAACTTCGTCTGCGATCCAATCCCTCCACCGGTTACATGTGGTCTGTGCAGGCGGCCTCGACCCCGCTATTGAAACTGACGGACCAATCGCAAACCCAGCCCACGGAGCCCGGCGTGGGTCGGGCGATCTTCCAGATCTTTCGCTTTCAACCCGTGCGGCGCGGGAGAGGCATTCTGCTGCTGCACTATGTCCGCTCCTGGGAGAAGCCGGCGCCCAGCGAAAAGCAGTTTGCGATTCGCGTGCGGATCCGCTGAGCCTGCTTCTGGGGAAGCATAGGACTGTCTTTCGGAGCCAGGTCTTTGACGGCTTGTTTTGTATCGACAATGGGTGCCCCAGGTCCCGATTCTGGGACCTGGGAAAGCACGAACTCAAAACACGAAATCCCTGGTCAGAGAGTTGCCCTGAGGCAGGTCTCCGATCTGTTCCGAAGCAGCTTCTTGTTCAACTCTAGACAGCGCACTCTGCGCGGAGAGACGTTCAATGGAAGAGCAAAATCAAGCGTCGAAAATAGCTGGTAGACTTCGCACCGCCGCAACGTTCCTTGGCTTTGCCGTTCTTCTTGCCGCAGGGTCGCTCATGGCCGCAACTCCTCTGGCCGGGCAGGCCCTTCCGCCCACGCATGTGGATGCCTTTGCCGGCCATCCCCGCGTCATCGTCATCAGCGACATCGGCAATGAGCCCGACGACCAGATGTCGCTGGTGCGCCTGCTGCTCTACTCCAACGAACTCGACATCGAAGGCCTGATCGCCTCCACCTCCACCTGGCAAAAGACCACCATCCACCCTGAAACCATGCGCACGCTGATTGAAGCCTACGGCCAGGTGCGGCCCAACCTGCTGCTGAACGCCAAGGGTTGGCCGCAGGCCGCCGATCTGGCCAGTCGCGTCTATGCCGGGCAAACTGGCTATGGCATGGCCGCCACCGGCAGCGGCAAAATGTCCGACGGCGCCAAGGCCATCGTCCGCGCCCTGGACCGCGACGACAGCCGCCCGCTGTGGATTTGCCTGTGGGGCGGCGCCAACACCCTGGCCCAGGCGCTGCAGGAGTTGCGCGCCACCCGCCCGGCCGCCGAAGTGGCCCGGCTGGTGGCCAAGCTCCGGGTCAGTTCCATCAGCGATCAAGACGACGCCGGCCCGTGGATGCGCCGCGAGTTCCCTGACCTCTTCTATATCGTGATGCCTTCCACGCCCGCCGGCGGCGAGTACTACTACGCCACCTGGACCGGCATCAGCGGCGACGCCTACTACCGCAACGGCGCGGGTGCCGATTTCACCACCGTCACCAACGAGTGGCTCGACGCCAACATCCGCAGCAAAGGGCCGCTGGGCAAGGCCTACCCGCGCTTCATGTTCATCATGGAGGGCGATACCCCGTCCTATCTGGGGCTGATCGACAACGGCCTCAATGCCTATCGGCGTCCCGATTGGGGCGGATGGGGTGGCCGCTACATCTACCGGCAGCCCTACGGGGAGACGCATCCTATCTGGACGCAGGGCGGCGATGAGTTCATGCGCGTCACTTCCCAGGACACGGTGCTGGGCGTGGATGGGGTGGAGCACATCTCGGATCAGGCCACCATCTGGCGCTGGCGCGAGGCTTTCCAGAACGATTTTGCGGCCCGCATGTCGTGGACTGTCTCCGACTGTGCCCACGCCAGCCACAACCCGCTGGTAGAGGTGAATGGCCAGCCGGGCAAGGCGCCCATCGAGATGGATGCGGAAGTCGGCAAGCCTGTCGTGCTCGATGCCGGCCAAAGCACCGATCCGGATGGCCGCACTCTTCACTTCCATTGGTTCCACTATGCGGAGGCGGGCAGCGCGGACGGAAATCTCTCTGCCGTGACCCTGACCGGGGCGGAGACGGCGCGGGCGGTGGTCACGGCGACTGCGGTTTGCCGTCCGGCCTGGCTGCCCCTCATGCCGTGCAAAGGCGCGGGCACGGCGCACATCGTCCTGGCGGTCACCGGCCAAGGCTCGCCGCGACTGACCTCCTACCGGCGCATCATTCTGCATGTTCATGCGGCGTCCGTGCAGCCTTAGAGCACTTCTCCTGTTGGTGTAGAGTGGCTTGAAAGGGCACGGCTTTAGCCGGGCCGTAAGTGCCATAAAGTCAACGGGCTTTAGCCCCTGAGGGAATGCTGGCTGGGCAGAACTGCAACCTCAAGCCACGATTTGGACGATGCCATTTCCGGCGGACACCACCAGGACTTTGACAGCGTGAATTGGTACCAACTCCGTGCCCCATCCATTCGCCTCTTTTCTGGCGAATGGGTGGGAAAGCATAAATCCAAAGGGACGAAATCATGCTGTCAAAAACCTAGCGTGGGCCGGCAGGATGCCCGCATTTGAGGAACAGCGGAGAGCCGTGGCGGCCAGGCCCGCAGGGTTCCTATTGCGTCACTGTGAAATCGCCTGCAAAGCGCATACAATTCTGGGTGAAGATGCCCAAAGCCAAGCAAAGCACGTTTGAAGTTGCCTGCCCCGATTGCGGGTCGATGCTCAAGATCGACGCCGCCACCGGCCTGGTGTTGAGCCATACCCCGGCTCCGCGCAAGCGCATGTTCGAAGACCTGGAGACTGCGGCTCAAGCCATGCGGGAGCAGGACGAGCGCAAGGAATCGCTTTTTCGCCAGTCCGTCGACGCGGAGAAGAACAAGGAAGACCTGTTTGAGAAGAAGTTTGCCGAGGCCCTGCGCAAGGCCAAGGACGCTCCCGATGGCAAACCGCTGCGGGAATTCGATCTGGACTGATAGAGGCGCGCAACCCCGGCGCTGGTTGTCTAAGAGCTACGCAAGGCCCGCACCTGAGCGGGAAACTCGATCTGCTTTTCCCTGGCCCCGGTGGCCGCAGTGAAACACGCAAGGAGAATCCATGGTGGTTGTGCCGCTTTCCAAGTCCGCAAACGATTCTGAGGCAGGCCCACGCACCTGTGGGTCCGCACCAAGAAACTGGGCTCAGGTTGCCGCGGGCGGAACCCTCATTGCAGGGGGCCTGCTGCTGCTCACTGGGAACCGCCGCGCCGGGATGGTCGCCGCGGCTTCCGGCGCCGCCCTGGCATTGCTCGATCAGAAAGAGGCGCTGTGCGCCTGGTGGGAGATGCTCCCCGGCAGGATCGAGCAGGCTCAGAGGGTTCTCAACCAGGTGCAGGACACGGTGGACACCCTTGCCGCCCAGAGCGAAAGACTGCACCGGATTCTGGCCCGCTAGGGCTCCAGCCAAGAAACACGGCGCTCCGTGCCCCATCCTTGCGGCTTTTTTCTGCCGCAAGGGTGGGAAAGCCATCACCTTGGTTGGGCCGGATCAACAGGGCCGGGCCCTGCCCTTAGAGCGCTTCTCCTGAAGGTGTAGAGCTTTGGGTGCCCCACCTGGGAGCTCTCTGGGCACCGCGCTTTTGTTCTTGCGGCTAGTGTCCTGTCCCTGAAGCTCGCAACAAAACAAGGGTTGTCATCCTGAGCGAACGGGGCCCCAAGCGCTTTTCAGCTTGGGGGTGGTGAGTCGAAAGCCTGCCCTGAGCGAAGCCGAAGGGGATCTGCAGTTGTTTTTCAAAGACCATCTGGGACACCACACTAGGGTGGGATACCAGAGAACCACTCTACAGAAACAGGAGAAATGCCCTTAAATTCCCAATTGCCGGCGGCCCGCTTCGCTGATCCGGTGGGCCGTCCACTTGGGCTCCCATACCAGATTCACTTCTACCTTGCTGATGCTGGAAATGCCGGCCAGGCGGTTGTTTACCTGCTCGAAGATCAGCCCGCTGGCCGGGCACTGCGGAGTGGTCAGCGTCATGGTCACTTTGACCCATTGGCGCGGCCAGGCCGGCGTGGAATCTGGATCGGGCTCGGTCGCTACTGAGTAGATCAACCCTAGGTCCACCAGGTTCAGCTTCACTTCCGGGTCAAAACAATCGCGCAGGGCGTTCAGAATCTCCGCTTCCGAGAGCATGGCTAGTTTTCCCGCTCGACCAGATAGCGGGCCACGGCCTTGAGCCCCTCGGCGCGGCTGCCGTAGGGCGCCAGGGCGGCAAAGGCCTCCTCCACCAGCTGGGCGGCGTCGCGCTGGCTCTGCTCGATCCCGAAAACGGCCGGCCAGGTCGCTTTTTCGGTGGCCAGGTCCTTGCCCGCGGTCTTGCCCAGGTGCGCCGAGTCCACCGTCATATCCAGAACATCGTCCACAATCTGGAAGGCCAGTCCGGCCTTGCGTCCGAACAGGTCCAGGCGGGCCGCGTCCTCGGCCGTGGCTCCGGCATAAACGCCGCCGGCCACCACGCTCACCCGGATCAGGGCGCCGGTCTTGGCGCGGTGGATGGCCTCCACCAATCCTGCGGTGGGCTTGAGGTGTTCGCTTTCCAGGTCCAGCACCTGACCGCCGATCATGCCATCCAGGGTGCCGATGGCGCTGGCGATGAGCCCGATGATCTTTACGGTAGCCGCGGGCGGGCATTCCAGGCCGGCCAGCACCTCGAAGGCGCGGGTCTGCAGGGCGTCGCCGGCCAGGATGGCGATGGCTTCGCCGAAGGCCTTGTGGCAGGTGGGCTTGCCGCGCCGCAGATCGTCGTTATCCAGGGCGGGCAGATCATCGTGGATGAGGGAGTAGGTATGCAGCATTTCGATCGCCGCGCCCAGCCGCTCAATGCCCTTGGGCAGCGCGCCGGCAATGGTGATGGCGGCCTGCATGGCCAGCACCGGCCGCAGCCGCTTGCCCCCGGCAAAGGTGGAGTGGCGCATGGCGCCATGAATCGAGGCAGGCACCGTCTCTACGCTGGGTAGCAGCTCTTCCAGCGCTCTGTCGGTGAGCGCCGCGCCCTCGTGGATCAGGGATTTCACATCGGCAACCATAGTCCTCATGATAAATGAGGTTGGCTACGTCCTTTGACCTTTCGCTCCAGTAACCAAAGTCCTGTGAGCAGCAGCACGGCCAACCCGCTCAGCCAGCGCCCGGCGATGGCGTCCGGGGTGGCCGTCCAGTCCACCGTCAGGTTCACCTGCCCCTGCGCGACGGGCACGGCCATCAGGCCGTCCTCGCGCTGGGGCAGGGCAGTGATCGGCTGACCGTTCACGGTCACCCGCCAGGCCGGGTAGCTGCGCAGGCGCAGGATCAGGGTGCCAGCATCGCGGGTAACTGCCTTGATTTGCATGTGTTCTGCCTGGTTCCGGATCGCGCCAAAGGTCGCTTCGCAACTGCCTTGGCCGGCGTTCCAGATGGGCTGTACGTCCTCGGCGCCTTTGCCCAGGACGGCGCTGGGATTGCTGGTGAGGCAGGCCAAAGGAAGGCCGCTGGCGACCAGGGTGTCGTCGGCTCCCGGAGGCTCGTACTCATCCGTGCCCACAAAGCCCGTGCCGGAGCGGTAGACCTCGAGCGTGCCCTGCACGGCGTCCTCATCGTCGCAAACCTGAAAGAAGAACCGCCCCGCCGCCCATGTGGCCGCGAGGAAGAAAGCCGCGCAGACCGCCACGACGGCCACTCGCCGCCAGCGCCGGGTGGGCCAGACCGCCGCGGCCAGGAGGATGGCCATGGGCGCCTCCAGCACCACCAGCCAGCGCCAGGGAAACTGCAGAAACCGTAGCTTGGGCAGCGCATTCCACACCGGCAGCGAGATGGGGATCAGTAGGAACAGAACCGCAGCCGGAATCAACGCCAGGGGAAGCCACCAGTGGCGCTCAGCCGGCAGTTTGCCGCGCAGCCAACTGACCAGTGCGCCCCCCAGAGCCACCGCAAGCATGCCAACCGCGATGAACGAGACTCGCCGCAACTCCACGTCGTGCAACCCCAGCAGCGGGTTGGCATGACGGGCAAAGAGCCAACTGTTCTCAATCAGCAGGCCGGGATCGTCGATGGCCTGGCGGATATCCACCCATCGCTGCTCCGCGGCAGCGGGAAGCAGAAAAACGGCCGCCAGCCCAATGCCCAGGGCAGCGCCAATCGTAGCCCGCAGCACGGGAGCCCAGGATTTCCTCAGCAGGGCCAACGTCAACGCCACCGCCGCCAGCAGGTAGCTGGCCATCACTCCCAGGGGTACGTTGCTCAGCCAGACGCCGGCCAGGCCCAGCGCCAGCGGCAGCGTGAAGCCGTCCAGGGCGCGCTTCCAGGCAGGAGCTGAAGGGGTGCCGTCGCTGAAGATGAACAGCAGCAGCAGCGGAATCCAGAAGCCGCCGGAAAGCTCCCCGAAGGCCGAACGCTCATAGGCGGTGAACAGGGCATAGCCGGAAAACAGGGCCGCGCAGCCGGCCAGGGTTGCCGCGCCGCGTCCGAGGGCCTGCCGGGCCAGTGCGCGGGTGGCCAGCCCCGTGCCCGCCAGCAACAGAAAAGTCAGCGCCACAGGCACCCACTGCCAGGGCATCGCCAGCCCCAGGGCCGCGCCCAGCATCCAGGTCAGCGGCGGATAAAACACGAACCGCGGCTCCCCGGCGCCGAAGTTGGCGCTCGGCGCCCAGTGCGGATAGAAGAGTCCATTCCGCCAACTCTGCTGCGCATCCAGCCAGGAGAGGAGATGGAAATCGAAGTCGTGGCCGCAGGAGTTGCCGTGCACCAATTGTGGTAAAACCGCCACGGCCGCCGCCAGCAGGATGATCGCGGGGCCGGCAAAACGGCTCCAGCGCGCAGTCTTTCCTGTTCCCTGATCCCTGTTCCCTGATCCCCGTTCTTTCATGGCAGCAGGCGCAGCGTGTGGCGGGCCTGGGAGGCTACGGCGGCTTGGCTGAAGGGCAGGGCAAAGGTCGTGCCTCCGTACCAGTCGTTCCACTGGTCGCGGAAGTAGGGGCTGAACGGGTCGCTGCTTTCGCCCAGAACAATGTCCTCCGTCGAGCCGTCGATGTTGCTCCAGTCCATGGTGAAGCGCTGCGAGGGGCCGAAGTCGCGGCCCACCTGCTTCACGGTGGTGGTGTCGCCGCTCTGCGGATGCACGCCGCTGCCGGCTAGGCGGCCCACCAGGGGCAGAAATTCGGCCAGCGGATGCTCGATATCGACCACATGCCAGCTTCCATAGCTCCACTGGGCCACGTCGGCGGGCGCTTTGCCGGCTTTCATGCCTTTGCGGACAGCATCGGTCAGCAGCGCGTCCCAGCTTTTGTAGCGCGCGGGCAGCCAGTCCGGGTTGGCGTTCATGATGATCTCTTCTTCGGCAAAGTTGGACTCGGACCAGCGGTAATCCTCTGCGTCCTTGCCCAGCTTGGGCTCCAGAATCATCGGCCACAGGGCGCGGCGCGTCTGGGTCACAATCGAGGCGGCGGCGGAGTCGGTGGTCAGCCGGCCATCCCAGGTGCGCATCAGATCGGCCGCCTTGCGCAGGCGGTCGTCGGCGTCGTCCGTGTGGTCGATGGCATAGGCAAACCGGTCTCCCAGCTCCTGGTCCACTTCGCTGTAGATGTCGGTCTGCACCGTCAGCATGTCCTTGGGTGCGAGCTGATCGCGGCCTTGCAGCGCCTTGTAGATGCGCTCGGCGCGGTAGGGGTCAACCCACTCCAGCGCCAGCGGGTAAGGGGACTTTTCGGTGGTGACGCGGGAGTTGGCGGTGGCTACAAAGCCGGACGGCGGATCGAGCGTATTGGGCATTGCGGCATAGGGAATGTAGCCCTGCCACTCATGCTGGGAATCCTGAATGGGTACGCCTGCCAGGCCCGCCGGCCGCAGCGGAACCCGGCCCACCGCCTGGTAGGCAATGTGCCCCTGATCGTCGGCGTAGACCACGTTCTGGGTGGGCCAGCACCAGGTGCTCATGGCCGCCGAAAACTCCGTCCAATTGGAGGCTACGTTCACCTCATAGAGCGGCAGCGTGTTCAGCGCCGGGTCGTAGAGCGTCCACTTCAGGGCGATGGGGCGGGTTTCCCTGGTGAAAATCGGATTCAGCAGCGGCCCGTGCCCGGTGGACTGCACGTCGAGCTTCACATCCTCGCCGCCGCGCACATGAATTACCTCGTGGTCCACGGCCAGCGGCTTCCAGGTTCCGTTTGAGGTTCCGTCCGCGGCCTGGTAGTAGTTTCCCCTGCCGTCCAGCTTCTCCACGTAGAGGTCCTGCACGTCGGCATAGAGCGCGGTAAAGCCCCAGGCCACATGCTCGTTGTGGCCGGCGATCACAAAGGGCATGCCGGGCAGCGTGACGCCGGCGGCGTGGTAGCCGGGCGCACGCAGGTCGGCCATGAACCAGATGTTGGGCTCGCTCAGCCCCAGGTGCATGTCGTTGGAGAGCAGCGGCTTGCCGCTGGCGGTGTGGCGGCCGGCGATCACCCAGTTGTTGGAGCCCGGCGCGCATCCGGTGCAGGCGGGCAGCCCCAGCTCTTCCCCCAGGGCACGCGTGTCTTCATGGGCCGAGGGGATGGTAGCCGGCGGGGCCAGCATTGTCTCGGTGCGCTCATCCTCGTCGTCGGAGTCGTCCGAGGGAGGCGGCTCGGGGTGCGGCTGGCTCAGGTCCAGCAACACGCCGGTGGGCGGATGATCGCGCCACGAGCCGACCGGGTAGAGATCGGACTCCAGCCTGGGGTTGTGCAGCCTGGCCGCGATGGTCTCGCGCGCCAGCTTCACGTCCCAATGCGTGTCCAGCATCTGCACCATCATCAGGCCGACGGCGATCGAGTCCTCGCCGGTCCAGGGACGGGGCCGATAAAACAGCAGTCTGAACTCCGCCGGGAGCGAGTGGGGATGTGCGGCGATGAACAGGTTGACTCCGCGGGCATAATCATCCAGCCGGGCGCGGTCGGCCGGGGCCATGTTGGCATAGATCCGCTGCGCTGTCAGGCGGAATTGCAAGACCCGTTGCGCCTTGTCGTGCTTCACCAGCGACGGCCCCAGAATCTCGGCCAGCTCGCCGTCGGCATTGCGCCGCAGCGCATCCATCTGCCACAGCCGGTCCTGGGCGGTCACATAGCCCTGGGCCAGAAACAGGTCGTCCTGCGTGGCTGCTTCAATGTGGGGCACGCCGTGGGCGTCGCGCTCCACCGTCACCGGCGCCGAGAGCCCGGTCACGTGCAGTTCGCCGTCGAGCTTGGGCAGCGCGGCCTTCTCCAGCCCGCTCAGCCACAGCACCATGCCGCCCGCGGCCAGCAGCACCAGCGCCAGCAGGCCGCCAGCCGACCACAACAGAATCCGCACCCAGCGCCGTTTCAGGCCGGGAAGCGGGGAAGAAGCAATAGCTGCTGGCGATGGGTCCAGTGAGTCGGTGTTGAGCATGGGTCCACTTCAGGATAACTCCGGGAGCCTGCAGCGGACCCTGGTTTTGAGCAGAGGATGCGGGATCGGCCTGTGTCCCGCGGCGCGTCGAGTTATCCGGCCGTCTGCTCCGCTTCAGGCAATTGGACTGCGGCTCTTCCGCGCCCGTGGAGCAGGAGCAGGGCCGCCAGCAGCAGCAGAATGATGGGCAGCACCAGCAGGCTGCCCTCGGGGCCGTCCGCGCCGCCGCTCCACCACGCATTGCCTGCCGGGATGGTGGTCAGGTAGTGGCCCTGCGCCGGCAGGCCGCTGTCGGCGGTGCCGTAGAAAAAGGTTTCCGCCCAATCCCAGGCGGCATGGCAGCCGATGGCCCACCACGCCGACCCGGTTACCCGGATGCTGACGCAGAAGACGAAGCCGATGAACGCCGCGGCAAAGATGCCGATCCAGTTCTCGCCGTTGTTGCCGGTGTGAATGAAGCCGAACAGCGTTGAGGTGGCCCAGGCCGCCTGCCAGAAGGGCGCCGTGGGCGCCTTTTTCACATGCAGGAACCAGCAAGGCGCAATCCCCAGCAGGGCAATGGCATAGACGCCCCACACACCCTGGCCCTTGGCCCTGAGCAGCAGGTCCGCGCACACCGCGCCCACAATTCCCAGCGCCCACCAGAAGTTGATGCCGCGGGTGAGGGTGAACTGCAGATAGCAGCGGAAGCTGCCCTCTTCAAAGCAGCCAACCAGCAGGAAGGTGGCGCCCCACAGCGCGGCATAGCCGAAGATCTGCGTTCCCGAGAGCGCTACGGGGCCAAAGTGCAGCCAGCCGCCCCAGGCCATGGCTCCCACCAGCCCGGAGAGCGCCGCGAACCCCGCTGCCAGGCCGCCCAGAAAGTGAAGCGCGCGCCGCGGGCCGATCAGGTTGTAGTCCAGAATGCGCCGCCGCTCGATGAGGGCCACCAGCGCACCCGCCCCCAGGATTGACAGAACCGCGGTCAACTCCTGAATCATCCCCAGAACGGGCGTGAAGCTGCCCGCCCTGGCCTGAAGGACCTTGTGGGCGAACAAGCTCACGGCCGTGCCCAGCATCAAGACGAAGAGAACAGTGAGCAGGAGAAAGACGGCGATCGACCAGCCGGCGCGCAGCCCCTGGCTTCCGACGAAGATCCAGCGCAAGCCGTGATACTCCTCGGCGCTCTGGGTCGCGATGGAGGGCTCGATGGAAAGGTCCGCGTCTTCCGCGCCGCCGGCTGGCGGGGCAGGGATTTCCGCGGGGGGCTGAATCTCCGGGTCCTTGGAATGCAAGGAGCCTCCTCCAAATCAAAACAGGGATCGTATGGAATGAATCCTACTGAAGATACTCTACGTCAGGTCTGGCCGCGGCGTTCCTCTTATTGATCAGGGCCTCTCAAACAAGGAACTGGGCGCCCCATCCTTTCCGCGTTCTTTGCGGAAAGGGTAGGAGTCTGCGCCACTTTTACAGGCCAGATCCATGCCCGAGCGGCTTCCTACTCGTCGCGCAGGGCCACCATGGGATCGATGTGCGCGGCCCGCCGCGCCGGCAGCCAGCTGGCCCCCAGCGCAACCACCGCGATGGTTGCGGTGATGCCGGCGAAGACGATCGGATCGTCGGGGCGAACGCCGTACAGCAGGTTGGCCACGCCGTGCGCCAGGGCGAAGGCCAGCACTAGGCCAATGGCCACGCCTGCCCCCGTCAGCCACGCCGCCCGGCGCAGCATCATGCTCATTACGTCTTCCCGCCGCGCGCCCATGGCCAGGCGCACGCCGATTTCGCGGGTGCGCTCGGCCACCAGGTTGGCCATGACGGCAAAGATGCCAATGGCCGCCAGCAGCAGGGCAATCAGCGCATCGATGGCCATGCCCCAGGCCACGTAGAGCACGCCGACCAGGTTGTCGTGCATCAACTGCGCGTAGGTCTCAACCGTGTCCAGCGGCAGCGAGGGATCGAGCCCGGCCAGCGCCTTGCGCGTGGCGGAGGCAATGGCCAGCGGGTCGCCCCCGGTGGCCACCGCAAAGATCGCGCCCTGGGGCGGAATCTGCGCCGCATCCATGTATACCGCCACCTCATGCGTGCGCTGCCACAAGGAGTAGTCCGCCTCCTCGACGACGCCGGTAATCGTCAGCCAGGGGGTAAGGATGGGTCCGGTTCCGGTGCGAATGTGGCGGCCAAGCGGGTTTTCTCCGGGAAAGTAGCGCGCCGCAAATCCCCGGCTGACGACGGCCACCGGCAGCGAGCCCAGCCGGTCGCTGTCATTGAACAGGCGGCCAGAGACCAGCGGAATGTGGAACTGGGAAAAGTAACCCGAACTCACTTGCACGTGCAGAGCGGTCTGGAACCGTCCGGGGGCCAGGGGACGATTCTCGACCTGCCAGTCGCTCGGGTTGCCGTCGTCGTTCAAGGGCAGCCCGGTAGTCAATTCGGCGTGTGTAACGCCGGGCAGCGCGCGCAGTTTATCCAGGCTGGCGCCTTGCCAGGCGGCCAGCTTTTCCGCGGTGTCGTAGCGGGCGACAGGCAGATGGACCCTGAAGGTGAGTGTCTGCGCCGGGTCGTAGCGGTCGGCGGAGTGCACCATCGACCCCATGCCCTTGGCCATCAACGCCGCGCCAATCACCAGCGTCACGGCCAGCGCGATCTGCGCGGCGGCAAACAGGTTCCTGACCCAGCGGGCGCGGCCGCCGCCGGCAATGGCGCGGGTGCCAGACTTCAACTGATCCACAAGGTTGATGCGCAGCGCCGCCAACGCGGGCGCAACGCCGGAAACCACGCCCGCTCCCAAGGCCAGCAGCAGGGAATACGCCAGGGCGTGGCCGTTCAGCGAGATGCTCGACCATCCCGCCAGATAGCGGGCCACACGGTCCGGCATGGTGAGCTGAACCAGGTGCAGATAGAGCCGGGCGATCAGCAATCCGCCCGTCGCGCCGATCACGCCGAGCAGAATATTCTCGGTGAGCAACTGGCGCAGTATCCGCGTGCGGCTGGCCCCCAGCGCAGTGCGCATGGCAATCTCCGGCTGGCGGGCAATGCCCCGCGCCAGTTGCAGATTGGCCACGTTGGCGCAGACCACCAGCAGCAGAAACAGCGTGGCGCCCTGCATCAGGCGGAAGTAAAGCGGCGTCAGATCGCCGTTGATCACATCCAGCAGGGGCTCAAGCAACACCGACCAACCCTGGTTGGTAGCCGGATATTGCTGCGCCAGCCGCTCGGCAATCACATTCATCTCCGCCCGCGCCTGGGCCATTGAGACGCCCTGGCGCAGTCGGCCGATCACCTGGTAATTGTGCGTGGTGCGGTCGGCAAGCTGCGCCGCATCCGGGGCAAAGGGCAGAAACAGGTCGGCCGTGGGCGGATATTGCACCGTTTGCGGCATCACGCCGATCACCGTGTAGGTGTGCTGATCCAACTCGATTTTGTGGCCCAGAATCCCGGCGTCGGCGTTGAAGTGGCGTTTCCAGAAGTAATAGCTGAGCACGGCTACGCCGTCGTGGCCGGGCTGCGCCTCGCCCTGCGCAAACACGCGGCCGATCAGGGCGTTGGCCCTCATCACGGAGAAGAAATTGGGCGACACCTGGTCGGCCTCGATGTGGGCGGCGTCTCCGGCCCCGGTCAGGCTCATGTCGATGGAGCGGTGCGCCGCCAGTTCTTCAAAGCTCCGGCTATGTTGCAGCCAGTCTTCATAGTTGGCCAGCGCCACCGGCTTCCAGTGGTCGCGGTTCTGCAACTCGTAGACGGTGACCACGCGGCTCATGTCAGGCACTGCGAGCGGACGCAACACCACCGCGTCCATTACGCTGAAGCCGGCCGTATTGGCGCCGATGCCGATGGCCAGCGTCAGTACCGCCGCCAGCGTGAAGCCGGGCGACTGGCGCAACTGGCGCAAGGCGTAACGCAGATCCTGAAGCAAGGTTTGCATGCAATCCTCCGCCGCTGCCGGCGATCAAAACAACAAATATCCACTGCGGTAAACAGCATTTCCGCGGCCAAACCGGACAGAAATCGAACTGTTGACTTTAAACAACTTAGTTTTCATCCAGTGAGCAGAATCACCCGCGTCCCTGTCCGCAATTGAAACCCGCCGTCCACAAACGAACAGTTGTGCCGGTTTTGCAGGGTAGGGGGGAGGCGCCCCACCTTGACACAACGGGCTGCGCCCTTGATGCTTAACAGTTCCGGTAATTCAGTTTTTTCAGCCAGGGGGGACCTCCGGTTTGCGGGTTCGCGTCTTTTATCACGACAAATGTTTCGACGGAGCTTGCTCAGCCTCCCTGTTCACGCGTTTTCATCGCGAGTGCATCGTTGCCGGCGCCAGCTATGAATACCACGGGCTGGTGCACCGCGCCGGCGCGCTCTTTGACGAGAGCGAATTTGCCGGCGACGAGAACGCCATTGTCGACTTCAAATACTCGGCCTCGCCGCGAATCACCTGGTGGTTCGACCATCATCTGTCGGCGTTCCTCACCCCCCAGGACCACCAGAGCTTTCTCGACTACCAGCGCGATACAACGCCGCCGGGGCGCAAGTTCTTTGACCCCGATTACACCTCCTGCACCAGCTTTCTGGCCCACATCGCTTCGACGAAGTTCGGCTTTGATACCAAGCCGGTGGCGGAGCTGATTCATTGGGCCAACATCGTGGACGGCGCGCTCTATGAGAGCCCCGAGTCGGCGGTGGAGATGGCCGCTCCGGCCATGAAGCTGACGCTGATCATCGAGTCCACCCAGGACCCGGCCTTCATCCCCCGGCTCATCCCGCTGCTCACGGAAATGCCCCTGGCCGAGGTGCTCAGCCAGCCCTTCGTGGCCAGTCTGTTGCCGCCCCTGCTGGAGCGTCACGCCCAGTCGGTGGAGTTGATCCGCAGCCGCAGCGAAGAGCGCGACGGCACCATTTTCTTCGACATTACGGATCAACTGCTGGAGGGGTTCAACAAGTTCATCCCCTACTATCTGCATCCCCAGGCCACCTACTCCATCGGCCTGTCCAAGTCCAGCTTCCGCACCAAGGTCTCGGTGGGTTCCAACCCCTGGACCAAGGCCGACCCGGAGAAGATGGTGAACCTGGCCAAGGTGTGCGAACGCTACGGCGGGGGCGGCCACGCCCGCGTGGGAGCCGTCAGCTTTCCGCCCGACAAGGCCGATCAGGCGCGCGCCGCTGCGGCAGAGATCGTAGCCGAACTGCGGGCCGCGAACCCGATGGCTTGAATTGGGATTGGAAACGCTCTGCTGAAAGCGGTGTCTTGGATGCGCACGGCTTTAGCCGTGCCACAAATGCCGCATGAGCAAAAGGGCTTTCACCTTCAACGGCAAACTGAAGAAGGTCGAACGCCGCTATTGGCGCTGGTCAGAACGGAAGCAAAAGTTCCTTCCAGACCAATTCAGGCTGATTGTCGCGCCGGGTATTTAAGTCACGAATGGTTGGATTCAAGCCGTGGACGGCCCAGTGCGTTTCTGGGGACGGTGGTTGGTTTCGCTGGCTTGCGGCGAAGTCAGGCCACACGCATAGAGATCCCCGCTGCGCCTCGAGGCTTCTGGGCCTCAGTCATGGGCGTCACGCTGAACGTGACCGAGAGTTGCAGCCTGCCGGCAAACTGCAAGAGCTTGGTGATGCTGAATCGCGTGATCTGGCCGCGCAGCAGCAAGCTGGCGTCCGGTTGATGAATCTGCAACGCCTTGGCAAGCTGGGCCTGCGTCAGCTTGCGCGCTTCGATCTCAGCCCGGATCGGAACCCAGAGATCGTGTTTGATCTCCATCTCCCGGATCTCCTGCGCAGAAAAACCCAGGTCTTCAAGTACGTTGCCGGTAGTGATGTGCCCCGGCTTGTGGGCTGCTTTTGCGTTTGCCATCGGACCTCGCTCCCTGAAGGCGCAGCCTGACTTGGGAAAGCCGCGCCTTCGCTCGATTCAGGTCTTTCTTTTCCGTCTTCCGGCTCTTCTTGGTGAAGGAATCCAGCACGTAGATCGTGTCTTCAATGCGGGCGAGATAGATGACGCGATACCATGCCGTCTCATCCGCCGCCTTCAGCTCAAAGACTCCCTGCCCGATTGACTGCATGGGGCGCGCTGCGAGAGTCGATCGTGCTCCCTCCTGAAGTTTCAAGAGTGAAAGGCCGAAGACGCGTTGCACGTCTCGCGGCCATTTTTTGAGAACCTCAAGCGAGTCACCTTCCCATGAAATGACGGCCCTAACTGGCAGAACCATGCTTTCACCAGGATTGATTGTATAGGAAAAATGCTATATAAAACGGGGAATATCATGTATTCTCGCCGTTTCTGCCGCGGCATCGTGGTCTCCCACCCTTGCGACGGCAACAAGTCGCAAGGATGGGGCAGGGAGCTGTTTTCGAGGCTTGGAGCTCCTGTCGATTACCGCGCCAGCATGTCGGCGGCCTTCAGGAACCAGGGATCCAGCGGCTTGTGTCCTTCGGCAACCACTTCGAGCGGCGTGGTGGTCAGCGTGCCTCCGCAGATGCCCACCAGCACACCGGTGTTGCCCGCGATCATCTGTTCCACGGCTTCGGAACCCAGCCGGGTGCCCAGCAGGCGGTCAGAGCAGGTGGGCACGCCGCCGCGCTGCACATAACCGAGCACCGTCGAGCGGAACTCGTAGCCCAGCAGCAGGCCGTGCTCCTCAAAGTACTTGCACAGCCCCTCGGCGTTGTATTTGGCGCCTTCGGCCACCACCACAATGGCGTGCGGCTTGCCCCGCTCGTAGCCGTCCTGGATGCGCTCTGCCAGTTGTTCCGGAACGACATCGATCTCCGGCAGCACAATGGCCTCGGCGCCGCCGGCGATGCCCGCCATCAGCGCCAGATAGCCGCACTTGCGCCCCATCACTTCCACCAGCAAGGCGCGGCGGTGCGACGAAGCCGTAACCTTCAGGTTGTCGATGGCGTCCAGCGCCACGTTCAGCGCCGTGTCCACGCCGATGGTGATATCCGACCCGTAGAGGTCGTTGTCGATGGTAGAGGCCACGCCCACCACCGGAAACCCCATCTTGTGCAGCGCATTGGCGCCGGTCTGCGAGCCGTTGCCGCCGATCACAACCAAGCCCTCAATGCCCGCCCCGTGCATGCGGCGAATAGCCAGTTCCCGGCCTTCTTCGGTCTGGAACTCGGCACAGCGGGCGCTGCCCAGAATGGTGCCGCCGCGCTGGATGATGCTGCCCACATCGCGCGCTCCCAGCTTCTTGAAGTTGCCTTCAATCAGGCCGGAGTAGCCCTGGTAAACGCCCCAAACCGTGAGCCCGCTGGCCAGTCCTGTCCTGACCACCGCGCGGATGGCGGCGTTCATTCCCGGAGCGTCCCCTCCACTCGTCAATACTGCAAGATTCTTCATGGATTTTGTCCTTTTGGGCGATCCATCCCAGAATTACATTTTCCTGAGGTGCGCGGCGGTGATTTCAATCACCATTTACGTGAAAAGCCTGTTTCTGCTCGTTGTTTCCCAAATCGGCGCGACGGGAGACGGTATTCCTGCTCTCCCACTCTTGGCGCAAAAACAAAGACGCGCCAGGCATGGGGCACCCGCCTGCTACGCCCTGCCGCGCAGGCTCGGCCAGTCGGCACGGCGGCGCTCCAGAAAGGCCTGCACGCCCTCCTTGAAGTCCGCGGTCGAGCGCTGCTGCGCATTCACCTCGATGGCGTCCTCGAGTTCCTCGTCCAGCCTGCGCCGGGCGTGCTTTGACAGCAATTGCTTCACGGCATGCATGGCCTGCGGGCTGTTGACCAGCAGCGTCTGGGCCAGAGCCCGGGCCGACTGCATCAGCTCCTCGGCGGCCACAATCTGCGTCACCAGGCCCACCTGCAGCGCTTCCTGCGCCTTCATCAGGCGGCCGGTCAGCAGCAGCTCGCGGGTGCGTTTTTCGCCCACCTGGCGCAGCAGAAACGAAGCCGCAATCGACGGAACATAGCCTAACCGGACCTCGGTGTAGCCAAATTTGGCCTCCGGAACCGCCAGCGTGAAGTCGGGAATGGTGGCCAGCCCCATGCCCCCGGCGATGGCCGGGCCATTGACGGCCGCGATCACCGGCTTGGGAAAATCGTGGAGAGCGCGCAGTACCCGCGCCATATTCTCCGAGTCGCGCCGATGCTCCTCCGGGGTGTTGGCCGTCATGGTCGCCAGGTGCTCCATGTCCAGGCCGGCGCAGAAAGCCGAACCGGCGCCGGTCAGGATGACCACGCCGCAGCCGCAGGTCTCCGCCTCGTGCAGGGCCTGGGTCAGTTCCTCAATCAAAGCGGGACTGAGCGCATTGCGCTTGTCGGGCCGGTTGAGCGTAATGGTCTTTACCCCGTTGGCGGATTGGGTGACGATGTGGTTGAAGCGGGTCATGCTCATCTCCTCGGGCCCCGGACCGCGAATCGGCGCCAGCAGCGGAACTGCCTATCGTAGCGCAGCGTTCAGTTGAAAAGCGGGTGATTCTGGTCACCGTTGCGAACCAGGGCCGGTCGCTTGCGCCTTATGCTCCCGCGCGGCTCACCAGCCACAGCACCAGGGTGCAGAGAAGATGAATATATGCCAGTTGACCGTAAGCGCCGGGAACCGAGGCGCCGCGGCGCAACATGAACTTGACTGCCAGCCCCTCCAGCGGGAACTGCGCAAACAGCAGGGCCTGCGGCAGCATGGCCGTCAACTCCTCGCTCAGGCCGACTTCGGGTCGCCCAGCGATCAGGACAAAGGGAAACACCAGCCGCATCCCCCACGGCGCCCACGGAACAAGCAGGTCGCGTAATTGCGGGGCAAGGTACCCCAGTCCCATCCCCAAGACGACCGGCCACCAACTGAACAAGCCCCGAACCGGCAGCTTGAAGGGCTTGATCTCTTTCTCTTCAAGGCTGCGCTCGGAGGGGTCGAGCAGCGTGCGCTGCCGTGCCACTCGCGGGCGTTTCTTGGGGTCGGGCATGGTTCTGTCGAGATCGGGCATACGAGAGTCTTTCGCGCTGCATCGAGCGGGTTCATGCTTTCACGCCCGTGCGCGCAATGCAACCCTGCCGGGATGCCGCCTGCTTTTGCAGCCAGCCCCGGCATCGCGTTTTGGAGGGAAGAAAACAGCGCCTTTCAAGATTTGCGCAGAGCGGCGCTGATGATTTGCGCCAATTCGGACGTATCGCCGCGCATCACGGCCAGGTCGCGCGCATCGTACAGGCGCTGCCGGTCTTCAACGGTCTGGGCTGTCCGGGCCCAGTCGAGCCGATGTCCTGCTGCACGGGCAAGGTCTGCCGTGAAGGCGCGCAGAGTCCTCGAGTTTCCGTCACGAAAGGGGTGGATGGCGTCGAGTTCGCTGTAAAGATAGGCCAGACGCATGGGCATGTCGCCGGCATCCAGACCGAGCAGAAAATTTTCCGATTTCAGTGCCGCGAAGGTGGTCGCCAGGGCGACGGGAACATTTGCCGAAGGCCCGTAGGCGACCACAAGGCCGGAAGGGCGGGTCTTTGCCATCATGCCGATGTCTTTGCGGAGTTCGCCAGCCCACGGATACACATTGCCGAAGATGCGCCGGTGGGTCTCCTGCAGGCGGCGGGTATCGAACGTGCCTGAGATGGGATGGCTTCTTAACCCCGCAATGGCCAGGAAGACAGCGTCTGCCTCGAAGTCGTCCAACTCGTCTTGAACTCGAAAATCGCCCTTGTTGATGAGAACATCCGTGCCAGGGTAGCAATACGGATCGTTCGCGAACGGACTCATGCGATCTTGGAGGCAGCGGGTATATAACGGGCGCGCAATTCAGCGTCGGCTTGCTCGAGTGAGATTTCTCCGGACAGAACGCGATCTTTCAGCGACAAGCCAAAGGCGGTCGGCTTCAGCCCCTCCAGCAGCAGGCTGGCTTCCCCCTCGGCAAATCCGTCCTCCAACTCATTCTTTTCGCCGGGCCTCAACATGGAGAACCTCCGTATTCTGAACGAATGCACACGTCCCGTCAGCGTCCAATTTTATCATCGGCTCAACTCAGGCTCTCGCCGGAATTTCCACGCGGGCATTCAGGAGAACTCCTCACTGGCGCCTGTTGTTTACAAGCCGAGTTCCGCGGCCCGCTCCTTCATGGCCTCCAGGCAGAAGCCGATGTGCGCGTCCAGATCGACGCCCAGTTCGGCCGCGCCCTGGATCACGTCCGCCCGGTTTACGCCGCGGGCAAAGGCCTTGTCCTTCATCTTCTTGCGCACCCCGGCCACTTCCACTTCGGCGATGGACTTGCGGGGCTTGACCAGTGCACAGGCGGTGAGGAAGCCGGCCAGCTCGTCGCAGGCGAACAGGGCCATGGCCAGATGAGAAATGCGGGGCACACCGGAGTACTGGGCGTGGCCCAGAATGGCGGTGCGCAGCTCCTGCGGCCAGCCCAGCCGCTCCAACTCGCGCACGCCCACAAACGGGTGCTCCTGGGCCGTGGGGTGGCGCTCGTAGTCAAAGTCGTGCAGCAAGGCGGTGGCTGAGTAAATCTCGATCAAGGCGGCCCGCTCTGCGCCTGCCAGACCCAGCCGCTCCGCTTCCGCCTCGCCGCAGGCCGTTACGCAGACTTCCACGGCCAGCGCGTGCTTGCGCAGGCTCTCGCTCAGGGTCCACTCGGTCAGCAACTGCCAGGCCTGTTCTCTCCCAAAACGAGGTTCGGACGGAACGATCGCAAGCATTATTTGTCTCCCTGTTGCTGCCTTTGGTTCGCGATTCTTTGGGTTCTTCTGGGTACGATGGGGGAAACTTGGGTTTGACCCTATGTTTCTACTTGACAATTATGGTTCATTTCCCCGAGAGTAACCAATAGCGTGGTGCTGAAATAGCGCCCCGGAGGCCTTGCTCTGGCACTCCGCACACAGCTTATGGCTACCACCTTGGTGAGCGTGGAAACACGCGAAGTAGTGCGCTGTGATTATTGCAGCCTGGTTCAGTACCGGACCAGCAACTCCCTTTGCAGAAAATGCCACAAGCCCCTCGATGTGGAGGAGCCGGCAGCTCTGGCCCCGCAACTGGTGGTCAGCTCGCCCGTTCCCACTTCGGCGGAGGCGGGTTTGCAGGTTGCCGGCCAGGTGCGCGAGATTCGCAAGGCGCGCCACCTCAGCCAGCGTCAGCTGGCTGGTCGCATGCAGGTTCCGCGCACCTACATTTCCAAGATTGAAAATGGCAAGGCCATCCCCACGCTGGGATCGCTGGAGCGGCTGGCCAGCGCCCTCGAAGTGGATGTGTGCCAACTGGTGCGCGATTCCCGCAGCCGCCGCGACGAAGAGGTAGCCGCTCTTCTGGCCGATCCCTTTCTGGCAGAGATTGCCGCCCTTCTGCCCCATTTGGACTCCTTGCAGCGGACGCTGATCTACGGCTCGGTGCGCGACGCGGCCACCGGCCGGCGCCGCAGCGCATAGCCTTGTGGCGGGCGTGTTTTCTGGCCGCGGCGGGCGGTCCCTGCACCCTCGGGATTTGGCTGGGCAGCGCCTTTCGCCCGGAGTGCTGGACAACTGCGGCCTCCGGGCGCTTATGCTAATGGTCGTGGGCGTTGCACCTTGGTTTCGCATGAGGAAGGAATCTGCCCGCTCTGGTGAGGCGCGTGCGGCTTGATCGCCCGGCCTCCGGCTTATTTCACGGGCATCGTTCCAGATCCGCTGCCAAGGGCCTGGCCAGCACGCCACAAAGGCGACGAAGAGGCGAGTTCTTTGTATTCATCCGCTACGCTGCGCATTGATGAATTGACCGAAGAGGAGCGCACCGTCTATGCGAGCCTCAAGCCCGAGCGCCTGCCCGAGCATGTGGCCATCATCATGGACGGCAATGGCCGCTGGGCCGGCAGCCGGTCGCTGAAGCGCTTCCTGGGCCATCAGCAGGGCGCCAAGAGCGTTCAACTGGTGACTGAGACCGCCTCCCGCATCGGCTTGCCCTGGCTTACGCTTTACGCCTTCTCCCTGGAAAACAGCCTGCGCCGCCCCCGCGCCGAGGTCAACTTCCTCATGCGCCTGCTCAAGACCTATCTGGAGAGCAATGTGCAGCGCATGATGGACAACAACGTCCGCATGCAGTACATCGGCCGCACCCACGAACTGCCCCCCGAGGTTCAGGACAAGATGCGCTGGGCCGAGGAAACCACGGCCGGCAACACCGGCACTACCCTGACCCTGGCCCTGAACTACGGCGGCCGCACCGAACTGGTGGACGCCTTCCGGTCACTGGCCGCGGAGATGAAGCTCAAGCAATCCAGCCCCGACCAAATCAGCGAAGAAGACATTCATCGCCATCTCTACACCGCGCACATGCCCGACCCCGACCTGCTGATCCGCACCTCGGGCGAGATGCGGCTTTCCAACTATCTGCTGTGGCAGGTGGCCTATACCGAGATATTTGTCACCGACCGTCTCTGGCCGGATTTTCGCGGCATCAACCTGCTGGAAGCGATTGCCGAATTCCAGCGCCGCGAGCGCCGCTTCGGCGGCCTCGGCGAGGCTTCCGGCGAAGTGGACGAAGAGGCCGAACGGGTCAAAATCGTGGCCAGTTGAGATTCTTTGCCTTTCCGCATGCGGCCTTGATTGGTAATAAATGATGCCGGAATTCAAGAGCAGTTCAGCAGTGCAAGATTGCGGCAGCCTTCCGGCTGAGACATTCGTGTCGATGGGCGGCTCCTCCCGTCTGTTGCGACTCGCCAGACTGGCTCAGGAGCTTGGGGCTGAGCCTGTCGCCGAGGAAGCGCGTGAGCTCGCAGCGCGGGTTTCCGAAGGACGTTTCTATGTAGCTTGTATCGGTCAGTTCAAGCGCGGCAAGTCCACCCTGCTCAATGCTCTGGTCGGCGATGCGGTCGTTCCGACCGGTTTTGTTCCGGTCACGGCGGTGCCTACCGTGATTCGGTTTGGCGAGGAACTGCACGCACGCGTACGCATTCGCGACGGCTCCTGGCGGGACGTTGACCTCTCCGACTTGAAGGAATACGTAACCGAAGATCGAAACCCCGAAAACAGAAAGGCCGTAGATGGTGCGGAAGTATTCGTGCCCAGCCCCTTGTTGTCCTCCGGCATGTGTTTTGTGGATACGCCGGGTTTGGGTTCGGTCTTCACCGGAAATACGGCAACCACGCAGGCGTTCATTCCTCACATTGATGCGGCATTGGTGGTGGTCGGAGCCGATCCGCCCATTGCTGGCGAGGAGTTGGCGCTGGTGGAATCAATCGGCACGCAAGTTCAGGATTTAATCCTGGTGATCAACAAAGCCGACCGCACCAGCGATCCGGAGCGTGCGGCGGTGATTCAGTTCACGCGCGAGATTCTGGAGAAGCGGCTGCATCGCCCGATGGGCGAAGTTTTTGAGGTGAGCGCCGCCGAACGGATGGAAAACCGCGGTCCACTGCGGGATTGGGAAAGGCTGCTGGCGAGTTTGTATCGCCTCGTTGAAGACTCAGGCAGGAATCTCGTTCGCTCCGCTTGCGACCGAGGCCTCCAGCGCTTGAGTGAACAACTGCTGGTTATGATCAGTGAGGACCGTGACGCGCTTCAGCGGCCCATCGAAGAATCCGAACGGCGCATCGAGCTGATGAAGGAAACCATCAACGAGGCTGAGCGCTCCATGCGCGAGCTGAATTTCCTGTTTATGGCGGAGCAGCAGCGGATTTCGGACCTCTTCGTTGAAAGGCACAAGCGGTTTTTCCGATGCGCGTGGACGGAATCTGAGACCGAGTTTGGCAAGCAGCTACAGTCCCTGCCGCTTGGTTTTGGTCCGCACTATCGGCGCCGGGTAATGCACCTCGCCCAGGAGATCTCGCGCCGCAAGGTTATGCCGTGGCTCAAACCTGAGCAGGAAGAGGGCGAGCGCCAATATCGCGCAGTAGCCCTTCGATTTGTGGAGATGGGAAACAACTTTCTGAAAACGCTTGCCGGTGCGGGACTTAGCGAACTGACGCGGATGCCCCATGCGCTCGATCCTGAGAAGGGCTTGCGCGTGCGTTCGCGGTTCATCTTCGAGAACTTCATCGGAACTGCGCAGCCTCCATCACCGCTGCGCTGGCTCGCCGACGTTTTTTTGCCGCTAGTGGGTGGACGCAAACTCATCACCAACGATGCTCGGGAATTCCTGCAGCATCTTCTGGAAGTGAACAGCGCGCGTGTGCAAAACGATATTCTCAATCGCATTCAGGATAGCCGGGGGCGCCTGGAGGCCGAGATTCGCAAGCTGCTTCATGAAGTCAGCCACATTGCAGTACAGGCGCTTGACCGGGCGCGGAAAGTCAAAGAAGAAGGAACTCCCGCCGTACAGTCGGCAATTGAACGGCTCAACCGAATAGAACGGGATGTCTTGACTTAGAACTGTTTGGAGAAAGCGGTCCAGTTGCGATGCCTTCGTCTTCTGCCCAACGCGAGCCGGCAATTGAGCATCTGAATTGTGTTGAGCGCGAGGAAGAATTGGGCCGCCTTCGGAACCAGGCCAGGATTCGCAAATCCCTGCTGGTATTCGGACCGGAGGGTGTGGGCAAGTCACGCCTGCTTCGCGCCTTCGTTGAAAATCAACCGCTTGCGCTTTACGTCGCACAGATGCGATCGCCGCGCGAATTCGCTCTCTCATTGCTCCAGGCATTGCATTCCGCTGACAGCGCGGTGAACTTTCCCGAAAGCCTCTCTGCTCTCTCCACATCCTCCTTGAAGGGCATTCTCCACAGAGCGCTTGATACTCGACCCTTTCTGATGGTTCTTGACCATCTCGATGCGCCCTCCCGTGTTGTAACCGGGATGATCAAGGACTTGCACTACTACGGGCGTACCCCCGTGATTTTTGCGTCACGATCTCCGCATATGGAGGATATAGGCGCACTGCGCCGGTTGTGCGCAAACAAGTCGGAACGTCTGGAATTGAAGAACCTGCCATCGCAGATTGCTTTGGAATTCGCGCGGCGAGAAGCCGAGAGGAATCAGCTATGTGCTTCCAATCTGGAAGCAGTCCTGCCATCGCTTGCTGAATGGAGCGATGGAAACCCCGGCGCGATCCTCAACATGTTGAAGATGGCTCAACTGCCGCAGTACAGGGCAGGCGCCCAGATCAAAGCTCATATCCTGTACGTGGACTTTCGCATGGGCCGCCGTTAGCTGGACAGGCTCAATTCAGTTCAGATCGGCGCAGGAACGCTCCCCACCCCCGCCCTCGCGGTGTATCCTCAGCCTTGGCATGAAACGCATCCTTACAGCTCTCGTTCTCATCCCGCTCGTCTTGGCTCTGGTGTTTCTGGGGCCCAAATGGCTGTTCACGCTGGTCACCGCCGGAGTGGCCATGCTGGCCGCCTGGGAGTTTCTCGGCATGGCAGGCCAATATGGGGCCAAGCCCCCGCGGGTTGCGGTGCTGCTGGCCATCGCGGGCCTCTTTGCCGGGGTCTTTGAATGGCCCGACCTGACCGCGGCCATCTTTGGCATCTTCAGTCTGGCCCTGCTGGTCTACTGCACCTTCCGCGCCCCAGTGGAGCGAGTGATGGCGGATGCCACGGCCTCGGTTTTTTGCCTGCTCTATTGCGGGTTCACCCTGATGGCCTTGCCCGCCCTGCGCGAGCAGCCGAATGGCCCGTCGCTGGTCGCTTTTCTGCTGTGCGCGGTCTGGGCGGGAGATACGGTTGCCCTGTATGTGGGCCGGGCCTGGGGCCGCCACAAGCTGGCGCCTTCGCTCAGCCCCAACAAGAGCTGGGAGGGCGCGCTCGGCTCGGTGGCGGGCAGTCTGCTGGCCACCGGCATCCTGCTCGGGCTGGCCAATCTGCTGGCGCAGTGGGATTCCGCCAGGCTCTCCTTTCCCGACGACGCCTGGTACTGGCTGGGGCTGGCGGTGGTGGTCAATGTGGCGGCGCAGGTGGGCGATTTGGCCGAGTCCGCGCTCAAGCGCTCCGCCGGCGTCAAGGACTCCGGCTCGCTGCTGCCGGGTCACGGCGGGGTCCTGGATCGCGTCGACGCCCTGCTGCTGGCCGCTCCGGTGCTATGGTACGCTCAGCTTATTCACCAGCGGTTCTGATGAACTGTAAGTTGTTGATTCGGAACGATAGTATCAACGCGGATTCTGTTCGGACCTGGGTGCCCCACCCTCGCCGCTTATTCGTTTTTGCGGCTAGGGTGGGATCGAACGATGCTCGCATTGAGGCAACTGTGAGAGTGCCCTGACCCCGAGGGCACGAACCACAAGACCGGGTTCGATTGGAACCCAATGGACTTTGCAAATACCTTGAAACGACTCGCTATTCTCGGTTCCACCGGCTCCATCGGTCAGAGCACCCTCTCCATCGTTGAACAGTTCCCTGAACGCTATTCGGTCGCGGCCCTGGCTGCCGGGCGCAATTTGGACGAAGCCTTTGCGCAAACCCTCCGCTGGCGGCCGCAGGTGGTCTCGCTGGCCACGGAAGAACTGGCCGGGCAGCTTTTCGCCCGCCTGCTCCAGGCCGGCGTCACCGGCATCCGTGTGGTGTACGGCACGGAAGGCACGGTCGCCTGCTCCACGCTGCCCGATGCGGATTTTGTGGTTTCAGCCATTGTGGGCGTGGCCGGCCTGGAGGCCACGCATGCCGCCATCCTGGCCGGCAAGCCGGTGGGCCTGGCCAACAAGGAATGCATGGTGGCCGCGGGCGAAATTCTGACCCGCGCTGCCAAGCAACACAACGTTCCCATTCTGCCCATCGACAGCGAACACAATGCCGTGCACCAGTGTTTGCGGGTAGGCGCTCACGCTGAGGTCAAGAACATCTGGCTCACCGCTTCCGGCGGCCCGTTCCGCCAGCTTCCGCTGGATCAGTTTGCCGCCATCACTCCGGAGCAGGCGCTCAAGCACCCCACCTGGGTCATGGGCCGGCGCATCACCATCGACTCCGCCTCCATGCTCAACAAGGGACTGGAAGTCATCGAGGCCTGCCGCCTCTTCGACGTGCCGCCCAGCCAGGTCCGGGTCACGGTCCACCCCCAGTCCACCGTTCACTCGCTGGTGGAGTATGTGGATGGCTCCATCCTGGCGCAGATTTCGGTTACCGATATGCGGTTGCCTATTCTCTACGCCCTGGCCTACCCGGAGCGTCCGGCTTCCACGTTGACCTTCGACCTGGCCGCCTTGCGCCACCTGGACTTCGAGCCGCCCGATTTCGAGCGTTTCCCTTGCCTGCGTCTGGCTTTTGAGGCCGCGGAGAAGGGCGGGGCGCACTGCATCGCCCTCAACGCCGCGGACGAGGTTGCCGTCGAGGCCTTCCTGGGACGCAAAATCCCCTTCATGGGCATCCCGCGTACAATCGAGAAGGTGCTCGCAGCCACGCCGGAGGCGCATCCCGCCACCATCGCGGAAGTGCTCGTCGCTGATCGGGAAGCCCGTCAAACGGCTCATGCCCTGCTGGCCTAAGCCCGGCCGTTGCCGGGCGCTGTTCGCAGTGCCGAAGGAAAAACCGTACCTCTATGCATGAATTCCTAGTTTCCGCCGTTGCCTTTATCGTGCTTGTCGGCATCATGGTCGTGGTCCATGAGTTCGGCCACTTTGCTGTCGCCAAGCTCTGCGGAGTGCGCGTCGAGGCGTTTTCCTTCGGCTTTGGCCCCCGCCTGTTTGGCATCAAGTACGGGGACACCGACTACAAGGTCTGCCTGCTGCCGCTGGGTGGCTTTGTCAAAATGACCGGCGAAAACCCCGGTGAGGAAGCGGCCGACGACCCCGCAGCCTTTACCTCCCATCCCCGCTGGCAGCGCATGTTGATCGGTCTGGCCGGTCCTGTGGCCAACTTTGTCCTGGCTTTTGTGGCCATGGCCTTCTACTTCGCCGTCATCAACGAAGTGCCCGCCTTCGAGGTCAAGACCACCACCATCGAGTGGGTGGTGCCCGGCTCCAATGCAGCCCAGGCCGGCTTTCAGCCCGGCGACCTGATCCGCCGCTTTGGCACGGTGGACAATCCCACCTGGGAACAGGTGTTCACCAGCATGACCCTCAACCCCAACCAGACGATGCCCGTTTCGGTGGATCGTGGCGGCCAGAGCCTGCAGTTGGCCTTGCCGCTGCCCGCGGAGTTGAAGGGCGACGACCTGGTGGGGTTGCTGCCCCAGTACATGCCGGGGCCCATCGGCGTTCAGCAAGTTCTGCCCGGAGACCCGGCGGCCCAGGCCGGCCTGCGCGCCGGCGATGCCATTCTCAGCGTGGACGGCCACGCCTTCCACACCGTTTCGACCTTGCTGGCCTACATGCAGGCCGGCCAGGGCAAGCCGCTGACGCTGGTGGTGTTGCGCAATGGCGTCACCCTCCCGCCCATGGTGGCTCATCCGGCCAAGCTGGACAGTTCCGGCTGGAAGCTGGGCTTCGCTACCGTGCCCATTCCGTTCCGCCACGAGCCCATGTCTCTGGGTGGTGCAGCAGGAAAATCCAGGCAGTTCTGCACCGAGGGTTCCTTCCTCATTGTGCAGATGCTGGAGCGGATCTTTACCCATAAAGTCTCTGTTTCGCAGCTATCGGGGCCGGTGGGAATTGCCCGCGTGGCAGGCGAAGCGGCAGAGATGAAGGGCTGGTACTCGAAGTTCTACCTGGCCGGAGAGATCAGCCTCAACCTGGGCATTCTCAACCTGATGCCGTTTCCCATCCTCGATGGCGGCATGATTCTGCTGCTGCTGATCGAGAGCGTAATCCGCCGCGACATCAGCGTGGACGTGAAGGAGCGCATCTACCAGGCCGCCTTTGTGGTGCTGATCGCCTTTTTCGCCTTCGTCATCTTCAACGACGTGACCAAGCTGCCCATCTTCAACCACCTGAAGCCGTAAAGAACAGTGGTCAGTATTCAGTTGTCAGTGATCAGTTGGGTGACTGTCCACTGACAACTGAATACTGACCACTCGCTTCTCAGAGAGTTTGCCCCATGCCCGTGACCACCGAAGTGAGAGTGCGCTACGCCGAAACCGACCAGATGGGCATTGTGTATTATGCCAACTACCTGGTCTGGTTCGAGATCGGCCGCGTGGAGCTGCTGCGCTCGCTGGGCCTTGCCTATAGCCAGTTGGAGACCGAGCACCAGTGCATTCTGCCGGTGGTCGAAGCCAAATGCCGCTACCGCTCTCCCGCCCGCTACGACGACCGGATTCTGATTGAAACCCGTCCGGCGATGCTGCGCGGCCCGGTGCTCAAGTTTGCCTATCGCATTCTGCGCAAAGCTGCCGAAGGGCAGGAGCCCACACTGCTGGCCGAGGGCGAGACCATCCACGTGGTCTGCGACGACCAGTTGAACAGGAAGCCCCTGCCGGAAACCTATGCCGCGGCGCTGCGCACTTTGATGGCGGAAGAGTAGAGTCCTCACCGGCTCGACGCGCCGGGTGCCCCACCTTCGCCGATTCGCCGGGCCCCCCAGGACAGGTCTTCGTCCGCGGGGTGGCTTCGTGCTTTTGCGAATCGGGTAAGGTGGGATATTTATAGCTAAAGCAATTCTCCTGTTGGTGTAGAGTGGCTTTGAAAGGGCACGGCTTTAGCCGTGCCGTAAGCGCCATAGAGTCAACGGGCTTTAGCCCCTGAGGTCGTGCTCCACCTCTATACCATCCCGAGAACAGCTCTAAAGCTCCTCATTGTCGTTTAGCTTTTTATTGTTCTTGACAGTTTCCATCCACCCACCAAGATTCCCTGCACATCCTTTCCGCGTTTTATGCGGAAACGGCGGGAAGCCACATTATCCTGTTTCCCATGGAACTGATCTTCGAAGTGCGCGAGCAAGAAGAGGGCGGCTACGTGGCGCGGGCGCCGGGCCACTCGATTTGTGCCCAGGCTGAAACCTGGCAAGCGCTGCGCCAGAAGGTGCGAGAGGCGGTCAGCCTGCATTTCAAGGATGCGCCGGTGCGGCCTGAGCTTATCCGCTTGCATTTGGTGAAGGACGAACTGATTGCTGCCGGTTCCGGCAATCCCGTCCGCGAAAGCGCGCCTGACGCGTGGCTTGAAGAGATGGAGCCCGTCCTGACGACCGCACCGGAACTGCAAGGCGTGCTCGTCGAACTCTCGCGCCGCGAACCCATCTTTCATCGCCCCGAATTCGGAACCACGCGGGCCGACTTTGAGCCGATGACGGCGGAGGACTACTGGGAGACCGGGGCTTCCGGACGCCGCTACTCCAGGAGAATCGTGCTGGATGAGCTGGAAAAGCGCATCACGGTTCCGCACGCCGATGTCTGGGAGACGCGCGACTTCCAGTGCCGCCGGTTGGGCGAAGACACCTATCTGCTGACCTACACGCTGCTGCAATACAAGGCACGGCTTACCCGGCGGGCAACCATCTGGAGGAGCACGCCGGAGGGCTGGAAGATTGTCTACCACCAGGGGACAATTGTGCAGGACGCTTGAGACGAGCGGCTCTCCGGCAAAGGGCTACTTGTCCCGCGCCACGACGAATTCCGGCAGCCACAGCAGAGCACGCTTGAACTCGGAGTCGGCCAGCGGGGCCAATGCCAGGCAGGACTGCTTGGCGTAGCGATCGGCGGCGGCCATGGCGTACTCGACCGAGCCGTTGCGCACCAGAATTTCCTGAATCTGCTCCCGGCTCACGTGCTCAAAGCGGCGGTCGTCCAGAACCCGCTGGATGGCCTGGCGGTCGGCGGCGGTGCCATGGTCGGCAGAGTGGATCACCGCCAGCGTGGCCTTGCCCTCGCGCAGATCGCTGGCCACCGGCTTGCCCAGAACCTCTTCGGTAGCCGTCAGGTCCAGCACGTCGTCCACAATCTGGAAAGCCAGGCCCACGGCGCGTCCATAGGCGGCCAGACTGGCCTCCTCGGCTTCGCTGGCCCCGGCCAGAACCGCTCCCAGGCGCATGGAAACGGCAAACAGGCAGGCGGTCTTGCGGAAGATCAGGTCGTAATATTCGGCCTCGGAGACGGCCTTGCCCAGCTTTTGAATCTGTAGCAGCTCGCCCTCGACCATCTGCTGAGTCAGGCCGATCAGCAATTCGAGCACGCGCAGGTTCTTCTCTTCCAGAGCCACGCGAAAGGCCTTCATATAGAGCCAGTCGCCCGCCAGCACGCACTTTTCATTGCCCCAGGTGGTGTTTGCCGAGGGCCGGCCGCGGCGGATGTCCGCGCCGTCGATGATGTCGTCGTGCACCAGCGTGGCGGTGTGGACCATCTCCACTACCGTGCCCAGCCGGATGGCGCCGGGGCCAAAATAGCCTAGCGTGTGCGCGGAAAGCAAAAGCAGCGATGGCCGGATGCGCTTGCCGCCGCCTCCTCTCAGGTACTCGGCGATCTCCGTGATCGTGCTTACGTCGGAGGCGGCGTCGGTGCCCAACTCCTGCTCGATGGCCACGAGGTCTTCCCGCAGCAGATCGAATACTTCTCTCGCCGTCGCTATCGCCAATGTGCTCAATGGTCTCCGGTTCTCAACTCTTCAGGTTCTGTGTTGCCCCAACGGCCCGCAAGCAGTCTCCTATTGGATGCGCCTGCGTCCGCAATGCACCCAATCAATTGGTGCGGTAGTTGGTGAACTGCAATTCCAATCCCAATTCTTTACCGCGCAACAAGGCGATGATGCCCTGCAACTCGTCGCGGTCCTTGCTCGATATTCTGACTGTATCGCCTTGGATGCTGGCCTGTGCCTTCTTTTTCGAGTCTTTCACCAGGCGAACAATCTCTTTGGCCTTGTCGGCCGGGATGCCCTGCTGCAGCTTGATCTTCTGGCGCACGCTCTTGCCGGAAGCCTCCTCCACCTTTTCGTAGGTCAGGTTCTTCAGCGAGACGCCCCGCTTGACCAGCTTCTGGCCCAGAATCTCCTTCACCGCTTCCAGCTTGTACTCCCCGGCCGATGCCATTTGGATGGCGTCCGAGCCTTCCAATGTAATCTCCGAGTGAGAGTCTTTCAGGTCAAAGCGCTGGTGGATTTCCTTCAGCGCCTGATCGATGGCGTTGCGAACTTCCTGAATATCGACCTTGCTGACAATGTCGAACGAATTCTCTTGCGCCATGGTGCTTCCCCTATCTGCCGGCCTTCAATGAACGGCCGCAACCGCCGGCCGGCTCTGCCGGTGCAACTCTATCAGTTTCCCACGTCTGCCCTTAAGTCAAACAGCCGCACAAAGTTTTTCGTGGTCGCGGCGCCTATTTCTTCCTTTGTCGCGTTCTGCAATCCTGCCAAAACCTGTGCAGTGCTGGCAACCCAGGCCGGTTCGTTCCGCTTGCCGCGGTTGGGAACGGGCGCCAGCCAGGGGGCGTCGGTCTCCACCAGTATCCCGCCCAGCGGCAGGCGTGCGGCCACGTCTCGCAGAGGCTGCGCCTTGGGATAGGTCAGGTTCCCGGCAAACGAGATCAGGAATCCAAGTTCCAGCGACCGCTGTGCCTGTTCCCAGCCGCCACCGAAGCAGTGCATCACGCCGCCCAGTCCGGTGCTCCTCCAGTGAGCTTCCAAAATATCAAAAAGATCGTCCCACGCGTCGCTGCATCCGTCTTTGGGCCGGCAATGGATGAGAATCGGCCGCTTGCGGGCCGCCGCAATCTCCAGTTGGCGCACCAGTCCCACGCGCTGCACCTCGTGCACCGCGCCCTCGTGGTAGTAGTCCAGCCCGATCTCCCCGCAGGCGATCACTTCCGGTTCGGCGAGCAGGTTGTCGAGCTTGGTCAGGGCCGCGGCGTCCGCCTCGGCTGTGTTGTGGGGATAGATGCCGGCGCTGGCGAAGAGACGGGGCATGCCGGGCTGGCCATTGAACTGGCGGCAAATCTCCAGTGCCTGGTGCATCTGGGCCGGCCCCTCGCCAATGCCGATGGCCAGCACTGCGCCCACCCCGGCCTCCCAGGCGCGGCTCAGCATCGCTGCGCGGTCCTCTGCGTAGCGCTCACTGTCCAGGTGGGCATGGGAATCGATCAACAAGGGAACCTCGGTTGGGTTTGCAATAGGCCTATCGTGAGGCGTTGCGTTGAATTCAAAGGGACCGCGGGCGGATGCCGGGTGCCCCAGGTCTCGCCTTTGAGACCTGGGATTCCATCCATTCCACCAGAGCCGAAGGCGTCTGCCCCACCGCAGGTGGTTACTTCAGCCGCGCGCCGGGTGCCCCAGGTCTCGCCTTTGAGACCTGGGATTCCATACATTCCACCAGAGCCGAAGGCGTCTGCCCCACCGCAGGTGGTTACTTCAGCCGTGCGCCCAGCGGAACCTCTTCCAGGAAGCCGGTCAGCACCGGTGCGCCGCCTTCCAGCGAGGCCGCCAGCAACATGCCGTTCGACTCCAGGCCGCGCATCTTGCGCGGAGCCAGGTTGGCAACGATCACGATCTTCCTGCCAATCAGCTTCTCCGGCTCGTAGTACTGAGCAATGCCGGCCAGGATCTGCCGCTTCTCGTAGCCCAGATCCACCTCCAGGCGCAGCAGTTTGTCGGCCTTGGGAATGCGCTCGGCCACCACAATCTGCGCCACCCGCAGCTCCACCTTGGCGAAGTCGTCAATCGAGATGTACTGTTTCTCTTCCACCACCACCTGCTGTGGGGCTGACTCCGCTGGCGCGAGCGCAACCGGAGTTGCCGCGGCCAAGGCCACCGTTTCATAGGCCAAGGCTTCAGCCCCGGCTTCATCGCCTACAGAATCAACTGGTGCACTATCCCAGGCTCTCTGCTTTTCTGAAAGCTCACTCACGATCGCCTCTTTTCCCGCAGTTTTCGCGGCCGCTTCGACTGCACTGCTGCTGTTCTCATCTTCGATGTTCTGCATGCGTTCCACGGTGTCCTTTTCCGCGCGGGGAAACAGCGGCGCGGGTTCGCCAAACTGCGTCCCCGCCTTCAATCCGCCCCAGGCGAGATTTGTCAAAAATGAATTCTTCGCAGCCTCGGAGATTTCGCCCTGCCCAAGCTGCCGCCAGACCTTCGCCGCCGACTCCGGCAGTATCGGATACACCAGCGCCGTAATCACGCGAATCGCCTCGGCCGCCGTCGCCAGCACCCGCGCCTGCAAAGCGGCATGCTCCTCATCGCTACGGCCTTCGGGCTTCTTCCACGGCGCATTGGCCGTCAGGTAGCCGTCGGTCTCCGCAACCAGCATCCACAGGCTTTCTAGCGCCTGCGAGAAGTTCAATTCTTCGAATCTCAAGCCATATTGCTCGACGGTGAACTTTACTCTATCTTGCAGACTCAGCGCACCTATAAAGTCTTGCAATAGCGGGCTTGTCTGATCTGGAGTTGGAATGCCCTCCGTCTTCGCGGGTACCTCCGGCACAACCCCGCCAAAGTACTTGTGCATCATGTTGACCACGCGGCTCACCAGGTTGCCGTAGCCGTTGGCCAGGTCGCCGTTGTAGCGTTGCACTAAAGCATCAAAGGAAAAACTGCCGTCCTGGCCGAAGGGAATCTCCCTCAGCAGGAAGTAGCGCAGGGCATCGGCGCCCAGGATCGCCTGCACCGTCTCCGCGCGCACAATGTTGCCCCGCGACTTGGACATTTTGCCCTGGTCGAAGAGCAGCCAGCCGTTGGCTTTGACCGAGCGGGGCAGGGGCAGGCCGGCCGCCATCAGGAACGCCGGCCAATAGACGCAGTGGAAGCGGCTGATTTCCTTGCCGATCAGGTGCATGTCAGCCGGCCAGAACTTCTCAAAGCGCGCCTGCTCGGCTGGATCGTCCGACCCGTAGCCCAGCGCGGTGATGTAGTTGGCCAGCGCGTCCAGCCAAACGTAGACCACGTGCTTCTCGTCGCCCGGCACGGGAATGCCCCAGGAGAAACTGGTGCGGCTCACCGACAGGTCCCTGAGCCCGCTGCGCACAAACGAAATCACTTCGCGCCGCGTCGATTCGGGTCCCATGAACCCTGGGTTGGCTTCGTAGAACTCCAGCAGCTTGCGCTCGAAGGCCGACAGTTTGAAGAAGTAGTTCTCTTCGCTCACCGTCTCCGTCACCCGGCCGCAGTCGGGGCAGACCGTGCCCGCGGGGCCGTCCACATACAACTCGTCGGAGACGCAGTACTGGCCGCTGTACGAACCCTTGTAGATGAAGCCGCGCTGTTGCAGGGCAGCAAAGAGCTTTTGTACGCCCTTCTTGTGCCGCTCCTCGGTGGTGCGGATGAAGTCGTCGTAGCTGAGGCCGAGCTGGTCCCACAGGCCGCGGAACTCCGCGGAGATGGCGCCGGCAAACTCCTCGGGCGTGCGTCCGGCCAGTTCGGCGGAGCGCTCGATCTTTTGTCCGTGCTCGTCGGTGCCGGTCAGGAACCAGGTTTCAATGCCCAAGGCCCGCTTGCGCCGCGCAATGGCGTCGCACACGATGGTGGAGTAGGCGTGGCCCAGGTGAGGCCGCGCATTCACGTAATAAATCGGCGTGGTCAGGTAATAGCGGGAAGGAGTAGCGGCTTGAGTCGTCATGGGTGAGGTGTTGTCCCGCGCGCACCGTTGCTGCATGCAACAGCGCGCGCGGCGAACATACTCTATCTTACGGTATCGAGCAGTGACTGCCCGCGCCGGGCTCAGTTGCGGCGGCTGGCGTACCCGGCGGGCAACTCGCTGGGCGGGCAGGCGATCACGCTCTCGTCGTCCGGGGCGCAATCCTCGACGAAGGTGATGGTCGAGAACTCGTCGAGCACCAGCTTGGGATAGGTGGGGCCCGCGTCGCGGTAGGCGCGCATCTCGTCCAGGTGGTCGTTCTGGAAGCAGACGGTCTTGCCGGGGTTGTTCACAATCCAGTTGGGGAAGAAGACGGCGCCATGCGTGGTGCGCGAGGCCAGCATGAAGGTCAGGCTGACGGCGGTTCCCGTCGGTTCGTCCCAGGAGACCTTGTAGATCTGCTCGGCCAGCCGCACGATGTGCGCCTTCTGGTCGCGCACCCAGCGCCCGCCCACCAGGCCGGAATGGATGCGGTAGTCCACCGTGGCAGCGTTTTTGATGTAGATCTCGTATTGCCAGCCGTTGTCGTAGGTGTAGATCAGGTGCTTGCCCACAAACGCCGATAGCTCCTCGGGCCTGGTCGATTCGAAACTTTCCAACTCGCTCAAAGTCTTGCCCTCTCAGATACCCATTGTACGAAGAGCGGCCGGTGGCGCGCGAACCATAACTCGCAGGCAATCTGCAGGGTGCACGAGAGCCTGCCCTGAGCTTGTCGAAGGGCCTCGATTCTGAAAACCTGGGAAGGCCAGGACTTTGACAGCGTGAATTGGTGCCAACTCCGTGCCCCATCCATTCGCCTCTTTTCTGGCGAATGGGTGGGAAAGCACAAATCCAAAAGGCACGAAATCATGCTGTCAAAAACCTAGGTCTCTGACCGCTTGAAGTTGTACCAACTTGGGTGCCCCAGGTCCCGATTCTGGGCCCTGGGAGAGGATGAATTCAAGGCACGAAATCATGCTGTCAAAAACCTAGGTCTCTGACCGCTTGAAGTTGTACCAACTTGGGTGCCCCAGGTCCCGATTCTGGGACCTGGGAAAGCATGAACTCGACGTACGAAATCATACGGTCAGAGGCCTAGTACCCAAAACCCGCGCCTGCTCCAGGAGCGAAGCGCCAGCCCCACCGCAGGCAGCCTGTTAAAATAACCCTTGAAAACCAAGGATTTTTGAGGCCAAACGACGTGTATCTTGAATTGCAGAAAAGGCTCGGAGACCGCCTTCGCGCGGTGTTGCAGGAAAAGTACAACCTTCAGCTTGAGACCATCCCGCTGGAAATTCCCCCCGACCTGCAGTTCGGGGAGCTGGCCACCCCCATCGCCTTCGAGCTGGCCCGCAAGCTGCGCAAGGCGCCCAAAATCATCGCTCAGGAGATCGTCGCCGCCATTGGCGCTCTTGAGGGCTTCGCCGGATTCGAGGTCGCGGGCGCAGGCTACATCAACGCTCGCCTGGATCGCACCTCGGGAGCGCGCCTGATCGCCAGCGGAGAGAGCCTGGAGCGCCCTGCCAGCGGCATTCATTCGCTCGTCGAGCACACCAGCATCAATCCCAACAAGGCGGCCCACGTCGGCCACCTGCGCAACGCCATTTTGGGCGACACGTTCGTCCGCCTGCTGCGCGCTTCCGGTCAAAAGGTGGATGTACAGAACTACATCGACAACACCGGCGTCCAGGTGGCCGATGTGGTGGTCGGCTTCCTGCATCTGGAAGGCAAGTCCCTGGCCGATGCGCGCCATTTGCTTGCCGACCTGAAGAGCAAAGGGGAGCGCATCGATTATTACTGCTGGGATCTCTACGCCCGCACCTCGCAATGGTACGAGCAGGGCAGCGAAGAGGAAAACGCCGCGCGCAAAAAGCTGCGCTACGCCACCTTGCACGAGTTGGAGCAGGGCGGCAACGAGACCTCCGAAATCGCCGAGCTGATCTCGACCGCCGTGCTGCGCCGCCATCTGGAAACCATGCTGCGCCTGGACATCGAGTACGATTTTCTGCCCCGCGAGAGCGAGATTCTGCACCTCAAGTTCTGGGATGCGGCCTTCGAGCAGTTGAAGAAGACCGGCGTACTCTACTTTGAGAACGAAGGCAAAAACAAGGGCTGCTGGGTGATGACGCGCCCCGGCGCGGATGTGGTCGAGGGCGATCTCAATGAAGACGCCAAGGTCATCGTGCGCTCCAACGGCACCGTCACCTACGTCGGCAAGGACATTGCCTATCACCTGTGGAAGTTCGGCCTGCTGGGCAAGGACTTCGGCTACAAGCCGTTCTTTACCTACCCCGACCACGAGTGCTGGATCACGGCAGAGACCGGCGAGCAGGAGCATCCGCATTTTGGCGGAGCGCAGGCCATCTATAACGTGATCGACTCCCGCCAGAGCGACCCGCAGGCCAACGTGATCCAGGCCCTGCGCGGCATGGGCCACACCGGGCAGGCCGATCGCTACACCCACTTCGGCTACGAAATGGTGGCGCTCACCCCGCGCTGTGCCGTTGAACTGGGCTACGACGTTTCAGAGGAAGATTTGGCGCGGCCGTATATCGAAGTCAGCGGACGCAAGGGCTTCGGCGTCAAAGCGGATGATTTGATTGACAAGCTCATCGCCGCCACCCGCGCCGAAGTGGACGCGCGCCAGACCGGCCGCGACGAGGAAGAACGCCAGCAGATCGCCGGGCAGATCGCCATCGGCGCGCTGCGCTACTTCATGCTCAAGTTCACGCGCAACTCGGTCATCGCCTTCGACTTCAAGGATGCGCTGAGCTTCGAGGGCGAGACCGGCCCCTATATTCAGTATGCCGTGGTCCGCGCCCGCAATATCTTCCGCAAGGCGGGAACAACGCCGGAAGCGGAGTTGGCAAAGTTAGAGGGGTTGGCGGAGTTAGGAACTTATCTTCAAGGCGAGGGCGGCGAAGATATCTGGGCGCTCTGGCTGCGCGCCGCCCGCCGCACCCTGGTCCTGGAGCAGTGCATTACGACCTCCGAGCCGGCTTATCTGGCCAAGCACGCCTTCCAGTTGGCCCAGGAGTTCAATAACTTCTACCACCGCCACCACATCCTCACGGAAGAAGACCCGGCGCGGCAGACCTTCCTGCTGGCCACGGCGGCTGTTGCGCTGCGCGAGTTGGTCGTGGTATTGTCTTGGCTTGGAATCGAAAGCCCGGAGGCGATGTAATGGCGATCGAAGGAACGGTCAAGGTACCCAGGTTCAATTACGTGATTTGGCACTCAACCTCGGCAGAGGGCGAAAAGCATGGCCCGCGGTTCAAAGACCAGAAAGAGATTCAGCAATGTATCAAGGAAATTGCGAGCCGCTGGTGTGCCTATCTCGAGGATTTCGTGCAAGGGACTGGAAAACTATTTGAGATGCCCGAGTTTCCATGGGATAAAAGTGAGCAGGTCATCGTCAGTACCCTCGCAGGCGCGATCTCTCGAAGCTTCAAAGATTCTCTTGTGATCGAAGAACTTTCGGTCTCCAAACCGAGTAACCCGAGGCTCAAAAAGAAGACAGATCACGGCAGATGTGATCTTTGGGCATCGATTCCCGAGCTGAAAGTTGGCAATCAGCAATTCAGCTTCTACGTTGAGGCGAAAAAGGCAATTACAGCAAAGACTCCTCTTAATGCTGGAACCTACCTGAAAACAGATCGCGGGATCGGTCGGATATTCAGGGACTATTTGAAATCCGTCACCGGGAATTCTGGGAAAATCAGAACGCTGAGTCCGTACCGAAATCTTGAGAATCGAAAGAAGTTGAATCACTTCGTAGTCGGGATGCTTGTAATGCCCCTGAAGTTAGCGGTGCCGAACTCTGAAGATGAATTTCCGCTCGGTGAGATCTTTGAGATGCTCAAAGACAATTTCGACGGTCGCGTCAAGTTGAAGGGCGTTTCTGAAGGAGAAAGTGCGATTCGAGCCAGGCGACTAAAAAGACATCCGACGGTAGCGTTGATTGTCTTCCCAACAAATCGCAACACTGGAATGATCGCGACGTTCACTGTCCTCGCGGCAACCAGGGGATTACTCGAACGGCAATCAGCTTGATGCTCGGCTTATGAGCTGAATGCCGTTCGCTATTAACACTCCTCTATCGTTAGTAACTCCGCACCCACTCCAGAATCGACCTCACTGCAATGCCGCTCGGTCCTTTGGCAATGTAGGGCCGCGAGTCTTCTACCCAGGCCAGGCCGGCAATGTCCAGGTGAATCCAGGGCGTGTCTTCCGCAAACACCTTCAGGAACTCGGCCGCCGTGCTGGCGCCGCCCCAGCGTCCGCCGGTGTTTTTGATGTCGCCGATATCGCTCTTGATCATCTCGGCGTACTCCTCGCCCAGCGGCAGGCGCCAGAACTTCTCGCCGGAGATCGCCAGGGCCGCGTCGAATTTGGCGTAAGTGGCGTCGTCGTTGGAGAAGACCCCGGCGTTGATCATGCCCAGCGCCACCACGCAGGCCCCGGTCAGGGTGGCCGCGTCGATCAGGTGGGTCGCGCCCAGTTGCTTGGCGTATGTCAGGCCGTCGGCCAGCACCAGCCGCCCCTCGGCGTCGGTGTTGATGATCTCGATCGACTTGCCGGACATGGCGATCTGCACGTCGCCGGGCTTTTGCGCCTTGCCGTCGGGCATGTTCTCTGCCGCGCAAACCACGCACAGCACGCGCACCCTCGGTTTGGCCAGGGCGATGGCCCGCATGGCGCCGATCATGGCGGCCGAGCCGGCCATATCGTACTTCATCTTCTCCATGTCCTGGCCGGGCTTGAGCGAGATGCCGCCGGAGTCGAAGGTGATGCCCTTGCCCACCAGGCCCAGCAGCGGGCCGTCGCTTACCCCTTCCGGCTCGTAGTGCATGACGATCAGCGCGGGCGGCTCCTCGGAGCCCTGGGAGACGCTCCAGAAAGCGCCCATCTTCAGCTCGTGCAGCTTTTCGGTGGAGTAGACCTCGCACTTGAGGCCCACTTCGGCGGCCATGGCGGCGGCGCGCTGGCCCAGAATCGTGGGCGTCAGCTTGTTGCCCGGCTCGTTGACCAGCGAGCGGGTGAAGTTCTGGCTCTCGCCAATCAGCACGCCCTCGGCAAAGGCGGCTTGCAGAGCAGCCTGGTCGGATACCGGCGGAGCGGCCACGGTGAAGGACTGAATGCGCTGGTCCTTGCGGTCGCTGCGATAGGTGTCGGGGTCGAAATCGCCCACAAAGGCGCCCTCGACGGCGGCCCGCACGCAGGCGGGGGGCAGCAGCAGTTCCGGTTCGGGAAGCGCGAAGGCCAGTTCCCGAATGGTGCGCGGCTTGGCATAGCGGACAGCGGTTCCGGCGGCGTTGCGCACACCGTGCACCGTGGCCTTGGCCTGTTTGCCCAGTCCGACAATCAGCAACCGCTTGGCGGCCAGCCCGGCCGGGGCGTGCAGCAGGAGAGTCTCATTGGCGCCGGCCTTGTATTCGCCGCTGCCCAGCACGGCGGCCGCGGCGGCCTTCACCGCTTCATCGGCGGTCAGCAGCACGGGCTGGGGCTTGGCGTCGGGGGCCTTCGAGGTTTGGGTGTCGGCGGCCAGAACAGCCAGCAGTTCGGTCTCGATTCCGGCAAGGTTGGCAAAAGACAGTTGGGTCTGCATGGTGCTCATTATTTCACTGCGGCGGGTGGGGAAGGGAAGGGCACGGCTGGTCGAAGCGTATGTTTTCCCACCCTTTCCGCAGAAAGAAGCGAAAAGGATGGGCCACGGAGCTTTTGTGGGGCTGAAGCCGGGCTACCTGCCCATGCGGTGCTTGCTGGCGTTGATGGCGGCGCGGGCTTCGCGGTCGGCTTCGCGGCTGCGCTCCGTCTCTCGTTTATCCCAGTCCTGCTTGCCCTTGGCCACCGCCAGTTCGCACTTCACCCGCCCGTTGCGAAAGTAAAGCCGGGTGGGGATGAGCGTGTGGCCCTTGATCTGCGTCTTGGAGAGTAGCTTGCGAACTTCCTCTTTATGGAGCAGCAGTTTGCGGGTGCGCGTTTCGTCGTGGTTGGAGATATTGCCGTGGGAATACGGGCCGATATGAACATTGAGCAGAAACGCCTCGCCGTCCTTGATGAGGCCGTAGGAATCGCGGAGGTTGGCCTTGCCCTCACGGATGGACTTGACTTCGGTGCCGCGCAGGGCCACGCCGGCCTCGAATTTCTCCAGCAGGAAGTAGTTGTGGCTGGCCATGCGATTATGCGCGGCGTCTCGCTCTCCGCTGGCTACCGGGTCGCGGGGGCGGACCGGTTTTTGCGGGCCGGTCTTCTCCTGGGGAACGATCACGTGACTGGTTTGGCGCGCCATAATGAAGCATCCTTGCCTCTTCATCCTAGCATTGGCGCGGGTTTTGCCGGTGTGCGAGCGGGGCTTTGCTAAAATGGGGCATCGTTGGTTAAGGAAATTTGTGCATAGAAATTGCGTCCCGGGCGGCCAAGGCGGCCCGCAATGGCTTGCCGTGGATGGCGAGCCGGCAAAGACGCTTGGGAGTTCGATGAACCGCCGCGCTCAAGCACCGGCTGCCTCCGGATGCGTTCCTTTCCGATCCGCTTTCTCGGCAGCAGCTTTCTGGATTGCCCTTTTCGCCGTTGTGGCCGTCTTTGGCCTCTCCAGCGTTGCACTCCACGCGGAGTCGGCCAACTCCTACTTCAAGCGCGGCCAGTCGGCCGAGGCCCGCGAGGACTACGACGCCGCCTTCGAGAACTACCAGAAGGCCAACGCCCAGGCTCCCAAGGATCTGCGCTTCCGCACCGCCCTCTATCGCGTGCGCGTTTCCGCCTCCTCCCAGCACCTGACCAAGGGCCGCAAGCTGTTCCAATCCGGCGACGAACAGGGCGCGCTGGCGGAGTTCCTGCACGCCGCAGAGATCGATCCCGGCAACGAGGCCGCACAGCAGGAGATTGCCCGCGTCCGCCAGAAGCAGGGCGAAGCCACCACCTCGAACGAGACCAGCCTTCCCGAGGCCACCGGCACCCAGGAGGAACTCGACTCCATGGGCTCGCCGGCCACGCTCAAGCCAGTGTCCAACGAGCCCCTGACCCTGCATATGACCGAGGATGCCAAGATCGTCTATCAGGCCATTGGCAGAGCCGCCGGGGTCAATGTCCTTTTCGACCCGGATTACACGTCCAAGCGCATCCAGGTGGACCTGAACAACGTATCGCTGCTCGACGCCCTGCGCATTGTGGGCACCATGTCCAACACCTTCTGGCGCCCGGTCACCGCCAACACCATCTTTGTCGCCCAGAACACCCGCAGCAAGCGGACCGAGCTCGAAGAGCAGGCGGTCCAGACCTTCTATCTGACCAACGCATGGCAGCAGAACGACCTCAACGACGTCACCACCGCCCTGCGCAACGTGCTGCCCAACGCCAAGGTCTACGGCGTGGCCAGCCAGAATGCCATTGTCATGCGCGGCACGCCCGACGAACTGCTGTTGGCGCAAAAATTGATCGACGACCTCGACAAGGCGCGCGCCGAGGTGATCGTGGACATCGCGGTCCTGGAAGTGAGCAAGAACTGGGAAAAGAACCTGGGCCTGTCCTGGCCCAGCAGCATAGGCGCTGCTCTGCAGGCCCCCAACAGCTCCACCTCTTCCTCGTCTTCCACCACGTCGACCACCACGTCGACCAGCACTTCCACCACCCCCACGCTCTACGATCTGGCCCATTTGAAGGCCTCGAACTTCGCCATCACCGTGGGCTCGGCCACGGCCAACCTGCTGCTCAGCGACTCGAATACCAAGATTCTGCAGAATCCGCGCATCCGAGCTACCGATCAGCAGAAGGCCACCCTGAAAATCGGCTCGCGCATCCCGATTGCCACCGGTTCCTACCAGACCGGAGCGGCCACCGCGATGGTCAGCTCCCTGGTCAACACCCAGTTCCAGTACCTCGACGTGGGCGTGAATATCGAGGTGACGCCTACCGTGCACTTTGACCACGACGTCACGCTCAAGGTCAAAATCGAGGTCACCTCGCAGAGCGGTTCCACCACCATCAGCGGCGTCACCGAGCCCATCATCAGCCAGCGCGTCGCCGACCAGGTGATCCGCCTGCGCGAGGGCGAAGCCAACATCCTGGGCGGCATTCAGGACAAGCAGGACCAGGTCAGCTGGTCCGGCATCCCTGGGCTGAGTTCGATTCCCGTCCTCAAGTACCTGTTTGGCTCCAAGGACCACACCATTCAGGACGATGAGATCGTCTTTCTTCTCATCCCGCACATTGTCCGCACCCAGGAACTCGATCCGGTGAATCTGCGCGCCATCGACACCGGTGTCGGCCAGCAGTCGGTCGAACTGCGCCACGTTTCCACCGAGGAGCCAGTCTCCTACCCGGCGCGTCCTGCGGCCCCGGTTCGGCCCACCGTGGGTTCGGTTCCCGGCCAGAGCGCGGAGGCCGCGGCCCCGGCGGCGCTGGCGCAGATGCACGCCGCCGCGGAAGCCAGTGGAAACGCCGCTGCTGCCGTTCCCCGCCCGCCCCATTCCCAACTGGCCGGCCCGGTCACGTTTGCTCTCAATCCGCCGTCGGGTCCGGTGGCCGTGGGCTCCACTTTCCAGATTCCGGTGGTGTTGATGGGCGGAACCGACATCGCCTCCGTCCCCTTGCAGCTGCAGTACGATCCGGCCAAACTCTCGCTGGTCAATGTGGACAGCGGCGACCTGCTGGAGCGTGACGGCCAGGCCGTGGCGCTTGTTCACCGCGACGACGGGCCAGGCACGATCACCATCAACGCCTCGCGTCCGCCGGGTGCGCCCGGGGTGAGCGGCGCCGGCGTAGTCTGCGTCCTCAGCTTCCAGGCCAAGGCTGCCGGGGAAAGCTCGGTCTCCATTACCCGTCCCGCGGCGGTCAACAGTGCCCAGCAGCAGTTGCCGGCCAGGGGCGCGCAGATCAGCATTCTTGTGCGCTAGGGAGCAGTGCCGATCTTGAAACAAGCCCCGCCAATCCGGACGCGCCGCCCACGGGAGCGGGGCCTGACTCTGGTCGAGTTGATTGTGACCGTGGCCATTCTGGCGATCCTCGCCTCGGCGGCGGTCCCCATCGCCCGCTTCAAGGTAAAGCGGGAGAAGGAGCGGGAGCTAAGGCGCGACCTGTGGGAGATGCGTGACGCCATCGACCACTACAAGGACGCCGCCGACAAGGGCGCCTTTCAAACCAAGCTGGAAAGCCAGAACTATCCGCCCGATCTGGAAACCCTGGTCAACGGGGTGGACGTTCAAAGCAAAAAGGTCAAGTTTCTGCGCCGCATCCCGGTGGACCCCATGACCGGTACGGCCGAGTGGGGGCTGCACTCCATGCAGGACGATCCCAAATCCGACTCTTTCGGCGGGCAGAGCGTCTTTGACGTCTATTCCAAATCCCTGGGAACGGCCCTGGATGGCACCAAGTATTCGGATTGGTAGGGGTTTTAGCGAAGTTGGCCGGGTGGCCCAGCTCCCGATTCTGGGACCTGGGAATGTACGAACTGAAGGCACGAAATCACGCGGTCAATGACCGGGCATGAACAAGAGGTTTCTGTGAGCATCGGACGCAAACAAGACGCGGGCTTTACGCTGATCGAGCTGATGATCGTGATGGCCATCATCGGCGTGCTGGCCGTGATCGCCGTGCCCAGCTATGTCAGCGCCCTCAAGCATGCCCGCGAGGCGGTGCTCAAGGAAGACCTGCATGTGCTGCGTGCGGCCATCGACTCCTACACCATGGACAAGCAGAAGGCGCCCCAGTCGCTGGACGATCTGATTCAGGACGGCTATCTGAAGAGCATTCCCGAAGATCCCATGACCCGCAGCACCACCACCTGGGTCACCGATACCAGCGACGCCATGCACTCCCTGGACGAGACCGACCCCGGCATCGACGACATCCACTCCGGCTCCGAGGAGACCGGCTCCGACGGCCAACCCTACTCCACCTGGTAGACCCTGGCCTCCTCCTGGTCGTCTATCGAATTTGTTGACCCACAAGGGATAATGCTGGGTGCCCCATCCTTCGCGTTCTTTGCAAAGGGGGGAACACAACGAACTTCAACCTTGCAGCAGACCTGGTATTTCCGCCAATCTGTTGGATGGAATCCCATGCCTCTTGATCTCACTCCCCGCTTCACCTTCGCCCTTCAGGTGGAACGCCTCTATACGGCTCTGCTTCAGGCCGTTCACTCTGGCCTGTCTTCCGAGCCGGGATTGGGCGGAAAGCTTCTCTATGCCGGGGAACTCGACGGCCAGGGCCGCGCCCTGCTGGTGGCAGGCAACATCGCCGGCGCCGCTTCCCTGGCCGCCACCGCCGGCCAGGTCGCCCAGAAGCAGGCCATCCGCGACGGGGTCGCTGACTTCCTGGTCACTTCGCTCGACGAAGCCCTGCGCATCCTGAAGAACGAGATTCGCAAGGGCGAGACGGTGGCCGTTTGCGTTGCCGCGGGGCCAGAGGCCATCGAGCGCGAGATGCTGGAGCGGGGCGTACTGCCCGATCTGCTTGCGGCGAATCCGCTGGGCGGCGCTGCCTTCCCCAACCAGGGCGCGCGGCGGATCGAACCCTGCGGCCGCAAGGAAGAGCAGGTTCTTCTGCGCTGGAGCGTGGCCTCCGCGCAGGCTCTGTGGCTGCCAAAACTGGACGCCCTGGCCCTCGATTGCCTTGGACCCGAGGACCGGGCCGCGCCCCGCTGGCTCCGCCTCGCCCCCCGCTACCTGGGCCGGCTGGCGCAGGGCGTCAGGGTTCTCACCTGCGCACCTGAATCGGCAAGGGAATTTGTCACACGCGTTCAACAAGGGGTCAAGCACGGAGAGATTGGCGTCGAAGTGCGCTTCAGCCTGAACAGCCACGAGGAGACCGATCTTCCCTGGTCTTCACCCCCGGATGCCCTCCGCGACCAAGGCTAGCAAGAAAGGCTCCGTGCCCCATCCATGCGACTTTTTTCTGTCGTATGGGTGGAAAAGCAGCACACTCAGCGACCCATGTCCAACGCCCCCACCGCGACCTGGAAAGCAATCCCTGGGCCCTCCGGCGCCTCCTGCCAAATCGGACAAATTCATACTGAAAGCCGGGTGCCCCATCCATCGCGTACTTTGCGATGGGTGGGAGAACATCCACTCAGCAAGCGTTCTTTGTTTTGTTGAACTTGCAATTCGTTTCCTCTTGGAGATTTCAAATCTCCATCAAATAGTCTGCCGGGTGCCCCATCCATCGCGTGCTTTGCGATGGGTGGGAGAACATCCACTCAGCAAGCGTTCTTTGTTTTGTTTAACTTGCAATTCGTTTCCTGTTGAAGATTTCAGATTTCCATCAAAGAGTCCGCCGGGTTCCCCATCCTTCAGTGTTCTTTGCTGAAGGGTGGAAGGACACGAATTGTCGTCCCCGAAACCCGTTTTGCCGATAATTACGCGCCTGTGATGCACACTTCCAATAGAGCGAAATTCCTGAGCCCCTCTGGAGAGCCTGTCCATGCGAACCGTCAGAAACATCACCGTAGCCGTCGACCCCGAGGTTTACCGCCAGACGCGCAGGATTGCCGCCGACTACGACACCACCGTGACCGACATGGTAAGGTTTCTGCTCCTGGCCCTGCCTGAAGCGGTGAAGGCCGCGCGCTACCCTGGGGGCGCCCCGCAATTTGGCTTGGCCGCCGCCCGCGCCGCCCGTGCCTCTGCCGCAGTCCCGCCCGCAACCCCGGCCATCAACCCTCCCGGCCCCTCACTCCCGCCCAGTCCCTCCCAGGAAGGGGACGAGATTTCGCCCCGCTCGCCTGTAAATGTCAGTCAACCCAATTCCCTTCAGCAACTTGCGAGACAAAAACCGGCGTCCGTACAGGATAAGTATTTAAGTATCGCTACCCTGAAGGACCTGATTGCAAAGACCTTAGGTCCCATTTCGCAGAACGCGCATTTCAACCGCTGGACCCCGGCAAAACCTCCACCTGAATCGACAGAAATCTAATAAAATCAATACTTGAGGCGGCTCACTCTATCTATGCGCTATACGACACAGTTTCTTCTTTCGGCCATGGCGGCGGAGCAGTTTCCTTCCCCGGATGTGCCGGAGATCGCCTTCCTGGGCCGCTCCAATGTGGGCAAGTCCAGCCTGCTCAATACGCTGACCGGCGAAAAGGCGGCCAAAGTCTCCTCCACGCCGGGGCGCACGCGGGCCATCAACTTCTTTGCCCTGCTGGACACCAGCCAGAGACGGAAGATCGTCTTTGCCGACCTGCCGGGCTACGGCTACGCCAAGATTTCCAAGTCGATTTCGGCGGGCTGGCCGGCCTTCATCGAGCCCTATCTGGCCATGCGCTCCACGCTCAAGCTGTGCATCTGCCTGGTGGACTCGAACGTGCCGCCGCAGGAGAGCGACCGCCAGTTGATCGACTGGCTGCGGGCGGACCGCCGTGCGTTTGCCGTGGTAGCCACCAAGATCGACCGCCTGAGCGGCAACGAGCGCACCCGCAACCTGCTGGCCCTGAAGAAGGGGCTGGAGTTGCACGACGTCCTGCCGATTTCGGCCAAGACGGGCTATGGAATCAGCGCTCTCTGGAGCCGCATCGAAGCCAGCAGCAACGCGGAAGGCTGAGCGCACAGCTCCTCAAGATTGTCTTCGGCACTTACCATCCCATGAAAGCGCCGTGCCCCGTCCTTTCCGTTTCTTTCTGCGGAAAGGGCGGGAAAACACGACTGCTTGTTTGAGATTTGTGCTTTCCCACCCATGCGACAGAAAAAAGTCGCATGGATGGGGCACGGTGCCTTTTGGGAAGTCGAGGGTGGGGGACCCTCTCGATGTTCCTTGAACAACGCTTGTTGCGACCATCACTCGTTCTACTGCCGCGCGGGGAGGTTACCCGTAATCTCGGCGGCAGGGACGGCAACCAGCGCTTCCGTTTCAACCGGCAGGGCCGTGGGCAGCGGGCTCTCCAGCGCCAGGGCCAGCACTTCGTCCATCTGATCCACGAAGTGCAGCTTCATGGACTTCTTGATGTTGTCTGGAAGCTCAGTGACATCTTTCTCGTTGGCGCGGGGCAGGATGACTTCAAAGATGCCGGCGCGCAAGGCGGCGAGGAGCTTCTCTTTGAGGCCACCGATGGCCAGCACCTTGCCGCGCAGCGTGATTTCGCCGGTCATGGCGATGTCGCGCCGCACCGGAATCTTGGCCAATGCGCTGGCCAGGGCGGTGGCCATGGTGATGCCGGCCGAGGGTCCGTCCTTGGGGATCGCGCCCTCCGGCACGTGCAGATGCAGGTCCACGTTGCGATAGAACTCCCGGGTGAGACCGAGAGATTGCGCCTTGCCGCGGATGTAGCTGAGGGCGGCCTGCGCCGACTCCTGCATCACGTCGCCCAACTGGCCGGTGATGGTGAGCTTGCCCTTGCCGTCCAGCACCTGCACTTCGGTGGTGAGGATGCAGCCGCCCACCTCGGTCCAGGCCAGCCCGGTCACCAGGCCCACCTCGCTCTTTTCGTGCACTTCTGACTCGCGGTAGCGGGCCACGCCCAGGAACTCGTTGATGTTGGCGGCGGTAATCTCTTCCTTGTGTTTGGCGCCGCTCTTGACTACGTGGCGGGCCACCTTGCGGCAGACGTTGCCGATTTCGCGCTCCAGGTTGCGCACCCCGGCTTCGCGGGTGTAATTGCGAATGATCTCGAGAATGGCGTCGTCGCCGAAGAGGATGTTTTTCTCGCTCAGGCCGGTCTGCTCGCGTTGCTTCTTCACCAGGTACTGGCGGGCGATTTCCAGCTTTTCCTGCTCGGTGTAGCCTTGCAGGCGCAGCACTTCCATGCGGTCCTGGAGGGCCGCCGGAATGGTGTGCATCACGTTGGCCGTAGCCACAAACAACACCTGCGACAGGTCGTAGTCCACGTCCAGATAGTGGTCCTGGAAGGTGGTGTTCTGCTCCGGGTCCAGCACCTCAAGCAGCGCCGAGGCCGGGTCGCCGCGGAAGTCCGAAGCCATCTTGTCCACTTCGTCCAGCAGGAAGACGGGGTTCTTGGTGCCGGCCCGCTTCATATGCTGGATGATTTGACCAGGTAGAGCGCCAATATAGGTCCGGCGATGGCCGCGAATCTCGGCCTCGTCGCGTATGCCGCCCAGCGACAGGCGGACGAATTTGCGCCCGGTGGCCTTGGCGATGGACATGCCCAGCGAGGTTTTGCCCACGCCCGGAGGTCCGGCAAAGCACAGGATCGAGCCCTTGGGGTTCTTCACCAACTGGCGGACGGCCAGGAATTCCAGAATCCGCTCTTTGATCTTCTCGAGGCCATAATGGTCTTCGTTGAGCACCTTTTCGGCGTAGTCGATGGAGCGGGTTTCCTTGGACTTTTTCTTCCACGGCACGGCCAGCAGCCAGTCGATGTAGTTGCGGCTCACGGTGGACTCGGCCGACATGGGCGGCATGGCTTCCAGCTTCTTGAGTTCCTGGATGGCCTTCTCGAGCACCTCCTTGGGCATTCCGGCGGTCTCGATCTTCTTGCGCAGTTCGTCGAACTCGCTCTTTTCGCCGCGGCCCAGTTCCTTCTGGATGGCCTTGATCTTCTCGTTGAGGTAGTACTCCTTCTGCGCCCGCTCCATCTGCCGCTTGACGCGCGACTGGATGTTGCGGTCCAGGTCCAGCTTCTCGATTTCGACATCGAGCACGTCGGCAATGCGCGCAAGGCGCGCCGCCGGATCGAAGATGGCCAGCAGTTCCTGCTTCTCCTCGATGCCCAACTGCAGGTTGGCGGCGATGGTGTCGCTCAGCTTGGAGGGCTCATCCATGCGCACCGTGGCGATGATGGTCTCGTAGTTCAGCGACTGCTGCAGCTTGACGTACTGCTCAAAGAGGCCGGTGACGCGGGTCATCAGTTGCTCGACGGCCGGGGTCATCTCGAACTTGGTCTTGCCGGTGCGCACGGTGGCCACAAAGAAGCCGTCGCGGTCGGTCACCTCGCTGGATTTGGCGCGCTCCACGCCCTCGACCAGCACCTTGATGTTGCCGTCGGGCATCTTCACGCTCTGCACAATGGTGCAGATGGAGCCCACCTGGTAGATGTCCTTGGCCTTGGGTTCGTCGATCGAGGCGTCGTGCTGGGTGGCGAGGAAGATCTTGCGGTCGCCGTTGAGCGCCTCTTCCAGGGCGCGCACGCTGGACTCGCGGCCCACCACGAAGGGGGTCATCATGTAAGGGAAAATCACCATGTCCCGAATGGGCATCATGGGCAGCTTGCGGGATTCGATCTTTTCGCGGGTTGCAGTCATAAGGCCCCCATAGAAATTGGATGCACCAGTGCAGCTCCAGTTGCGGGGCTTGTTGTGCGACACATGTTGGGATTGTACAGCGGAACGGGATGAGGTCGGGGCGTTGGGGGGATGCGGTCCCCGGTCTCAAAAGCGAGATCTGGGGCGCCCGGCTTTGCGCCACGGCTGAATCCGCGCCCTTTCAAAACCGGGTTGCCTAGCGCAGCACCGCCGACAAAAGCAGCGTCATGCCCAGGCCGGCGACCGACAGCACCGTCTCCAGCACCGTCCAGGTGGAGAGGGTTTCCTTCAGCTCCAGCTTGAAGAAGGACTGGATCATCCAGAAGCCGGGGTCGTTTACGTGGGAGAGGATGATGGAGCCGGTGCCGGTGGCCAGCACCAGCAGCTCGGGACGCACGCCCATGTGGCCGGCCATGGGCGCCAGCACCGCCGAGGCCACGGCCATGGCCACGGTGGCCGAACCCATGGAGACGCGCACCACGGCGGCCAGCAGCCAGGCCAGCACCAGCGCCGGCATGTGCGCGCCCAGGGCCAGGCTGACCGTGGCCTGGGCGGCTCCGGAGTCGCGCAGGATGCCGCTCAGGCCGCCCGCCGCGGCCAGAATCACCAGCACTCCGGCGATGGGCTCGAAGGCTTCGCCGGTCAGCTTCCGCAGCAGCTCGGGGCCGTGATGCCGGCCGGTCTGGATGCGGCCTCCCAGGGTGATGAGCGCGGCCAGCACGGCGATGAGCAGGGCCACGTCGGGGCTGCCAATGAAGTGCAGAACCTGGTTCCCGAGGCTGCCGGGAGCGGCCAGCGAATCGGCCCAACTGCCCAGAAAGATGAGCGCCACCGGCAGCAGGATGGCGGCTGCCGCCCGGAAGGGGCCGGCGGGGGACGGAATGGGGAGAGTGTATTCATTCCCCGGTCTCAAAGGCGAGACCGGGGGCACCCGAGCGAGAGCTGGTTCATCCCCAGGTCCGAGAGTCCGGAACTGGGACACCCGGGCATCTTCCGAAAAGCGTACCTCAGGGGCTAAAGCCCCTGTTGATTGTGCTGCGTTTTTGTCCGGGCTAAAGCCCGGACCTACCGTCCGAACGAGTTTCGCTTCAGCTTCCACGGCCTCAACCGCCACTTCAACGTCGGCGAACAGGATGGAGCCCTCCTCGGCAGGCCCGCCTCTGGCCTTGCGCCTGCTCCAGCGGCGAATCAGGAACCAGCTCAGGCCAGGTCCTGCCAGGGCGGCGGCGGGCAGGCCGGCCATCAGGCCAAAGAGAATGGTGCGGCCCAGGTCGGCGTGAAACTGGGCGGCTGCCAGCATGGCCGCCGGATGAGGCGGCAGCACACCATGGACGATGGAGAGGCCGGCCAGCAGCGGCAGGGCCACCAGGATGGGCGGCCGCCCGCTGCGGCTTGCGGCAGCGGCCACAATGGGCAGCAGCAGCACCAGCCCAACCTCGAAGAAGACCGGCATGCCCACCAGGATGCCCAGCCCCAGCAGCGCCCAGGGCAAGCCCCTGATTCCGCAGTTCTCAACCAGCAGCCCGCCCAACGCGGTTGCCCCGCCGGATGCGGAGACCAGGCGGCCCAGGATGGCGCCCAGCCCGAGAACAATGGCGATGTGGCCCAGCAGGTTACCCACGCCGCCGGTAAACGACAGCGGCACCTGTTTGAGGGGCATGCCCGAGGCCAGGCCCAGCCCCAGCGCGGCCACACAGAGGGCCAGCGCCGGATGCAGCCGCACCCTGGCAATCAGGATCAGGAGGAGGAGTACGGTTCCGGCGGCGCAGGCCAGCAGGAACCAGTCATGGGGAGTGGCGGCGGCAAGGGTCACCGGCAGATTATTCCACACGGCAGTTGGCCCGCGCCCAGGGGCCGCGCTGTGCGCGGCGGCACACATTTCGCTTGCGCATCTCTGCTACCATAAGGACGATTGCAGTTCCTGCCGCCCGCGAGGCTGATTTCCTGCCCTTTCGGGCCCGAGCGTAGAGGCGGCCGGAGCCAACCCAGAAGGAGAAACTTCTATGCCTCTAGTCTCCACGCGGCAACTCCTCGACGAGGCCGCCAAGGGCGGTTACGGCGTCGGCGCATTCAACGTTAACGATATGGAACAGATCCAGGCCATCATGGAGGCCGCGAAGGAAACCAATTCGCCGGTCATCATCCAGGCCAGCCGGGGCGCTCGCGCCTTTGCGCAGGACAACTACCTCTATCACCTGATGCTGGCCGCCGCTGAGCTCTATCCTCAGATTCCGCTGGCCATGCACCTGGATCACGGCAACAGCTTCGAGACCTGCGAGAGCGCCATCAAGCTGGGCTTTACCAGCGTGATGATGGACGGCTCGCTCAAGGCCGACGGCAAGACCCCAGCCACCTTTGAAGAGAATGTCGAAGTCACCCGCAAGGTTGTGGATTATGCGCATGAGCGCGGCATCTCGGTGGAAGGCGAAATCGGCGTTCTGGGCGGCATTGAAGACGGCCACGGAGCGGGCGGTTCGGGCCTCGATCACGTCACCGATCCCGACCAGGCCGTCGAGTTTGCCGAGCTGACCGGCGTTGACTCGCTGGCCATCGCCATCGGCACCAGCCACGGCGCCTACAAGTTCACCAAGAAGCCGGATGGCTCGGTGCTGAAGATGGATCTGCTCATCGCCATTCACAAGCGCCTGCCCAACACCCACCTGGTGATGCACGGCAGCTCCTCGGTTCCCAAGGACCTGCAGGACATCATCAACCAGTACGGCGGCAAGCTGAAGGAAACCTGGGGCGTGCCGGTGGAAGAGATCCAGCTGGGCATCAAGAACGGCGTCCGCAAGATCAACGTGGATACGGACAACCGGCTGGCCATCACGGGCGCCATCCGCAAGGTTTTCGCGGAGAGCCCGGAGAAGTTCGATCCCCGCGACTACATGAAGCCGGCTCGTGCGGCCATGCAGAAGGTTGTTGCCACGCGCATGGTGCAGTTCGGCCAGGCCGGGCACGCCGGCGACTATACCGCGATCTCGATTGCGGATATGGCCAAGGGCTACGCCAACGGCACCCTCATCACCAAGCCGCTGGTCAGCGCCAAGTAACTGCGGTTTCAAGCGTCAATGCAGGAAGGCCACCCCAGGGTTACCGGGGTGGCCTTTTTGCTGGTACAGGATGTTACTCCGGCTTGCCCCCGCCGGTGGGCGATCCCTGTAGATGCGGGTCGGGCGGAATCGGGGCGCCCGAGAAGGTGGGCTGCCCATAGTAGCCGGTGCGGGTGCGCGCCTTCAGCCCCGGCTTGTCCACCAGCACCGCGATGCTGTGGTATTCGTTCGCATGAGCGGCCGAGGGTGGCGTGAAGGTCAGCTGATAGTACGCCTGCGTGTCCGCGATGCAGCGCTCGATCTGGCTGCCCAGATCGTTGCTTCCAAACAGAACCTGCCCGCCCGATTGAGTGGCAAGAACCGGCAGAAGCAGATGGCTGTAGTCCGCATCTTCCACCTTGCTGACGCCTTTGACATAGTCCCCGTATAGGAACTCTCCATGGCCGACGCCCAACGGGTTGATCGCGGAGAGCGTGATGCGCGCCCTGCGCAACTCCGTTGAAACATAGGCGATGTACTCGTACAACTGCAACTGGTCCTTCTTGTTCCGCCAGTAATGCCAGGGGCTGGGGTTCAAGCCGATCCGCCAGCCGGGGCTGAGCCAGATGAGCAGCTTGCGGCCCGGCCGCTTGCTGGCCTGAATGGCCAGGTAGTCCAGATCGTCGAGCGAGAGTTGCGTCTGCAACCAGGGATCGTTGCGCACTTCGCCGCGCAGGCCGGGGGCTCCGGAGTCGAGAAACTGCATCAACTTCTGGCCGTCGCGCGTGGGCTTGTTCTGAACCTGGATTCCCAGGGGGTTCACAATGGCCAGGGATGTGGGCAAGGCGAGTTTTCCGCCATTTTTCTGAAAATAGGCCATCAGCTCTTGCCGCTCATAGGCAACGCCCCCGAACCCCGGATTGAGTCCGTCCACCAGCAGGATGACTTCGACAGGCGGATCGGCCTTCGCGCTCATGACCCCAGCCGCCTTGATGCTGGCAATGCTTTCCGGCACATTGTTGTCGAGCAGCTTGAAGTCTTCCGGCTGCATCCCGGCGACCGGCGTACCGGACTTGCCCGTGACCACAACATCCAGCGTCATGGCGGAGCTTTCGGCGGCGGTTGCAACTGAGCTGGCCTCTGGCGCGGCCGAAGCCGGTTGGGAAGTGGCTATTCCTGGAGCCGCAAAAAACAGGCCGAGCAAGACGACGGGAAGAATCGTTCCATGTTTCATGAAAAGGCCCTCAATTCCTGACTTGATTTCTTCGGGGGTTTTAGAGCGTTTTCTGCTCAAGTGCTCACCGTGGAGATTTGAATTCATGCTCCCCCACCCTTGAATCAAAGAACGATTCAAGGATGGGGCACCCAGATTCTTGTTCGCACTCGCATCGAAAACGCTCCAGGCCCCACACTCTGACGTGGCGGTGGCAACCGGCCACCATCGGGGAAACTTCACGGTGACGCTACGGCTGCGCGTAAAACCCGGTCCGGGTGCGCGCGGTCAGTCCCGGCTTGTCGATTGCCACTTCCAGACCGTGATATTCGTTGGCATGGGCGGCAGGCGGGGCATTGAAGGTCAGCACGTAATAGGATCTGGCGTCCGCGACACAATGATCGATCAAGCTGGCCAGATCGTTGTTGCCAAAGAACACCCGTCCGCCCGATTGCGTGGCCAGCACCTGAAGGAAGAGATTGCCGTAGTCCGCGTGTTCTGGCGCGTCCACTCCCTTGAGATAGTCCAGGTAACGGAATTTTCCTTCGCCCACGCCCTCCGGGTTGATGCTGTAAAGGGTAATGCGCGCCTCGCGCAAAGCCGTTGAAACCGCAGCGATGTTGGCAAAGACGGCCTGGTGGGCCCTGGCCCGCCAGTTTCCCACCAGATCGGAGTAGATGTACCAGCCGGGGCTCAACCAGATCAGCAGTTTCCTGCCCGGCCGCTTGCTCATTTGCGAGGCGAGGAATTCCAGACCGACCAGGGAGTGGTGCTCCTGCTCCATTTCTCCCTCCAGGCCTTCCGATCTGCGGATGGCGCGCAGGCCGGTGGCATTGGCATTCAGGTAATCGAGCAGCGCTTTTCCGTTGCGCGTGGGGTGCTCCTGGATCTTCATCCCCTTGTCCGTGAGGACAACCAAGGTGGTGGGCAGAGCCAGTGTCTGTCCGTTTTCCTGGAAATAGGCTGCCAGCCACTGCCGTTCGCTGGCGACTGTCTGGAATGCGGAGTTGACGGCATCCACCAGCAGGATGAGCTCGACGGGAGGGTCTGCTTGGGCCGTCATGCCAGTGGCCGCCTGCAGGGAGAGGATACTCTGCGACCGTTTGTTGTCGAGCAGCTTGAAGTCGGCGGCCTTGAGGCCGGTGACCGGCGCTCCGGACCTGTCCGTGACCACCACATCGAGCGTGATGGCGGTGCTTCCGTTGCCGGGTACAACGGCATCGGCCCCCGCGGCTGGCTGCTTGGCGAACGCTGCCATGGCCGAGGCTGGCTGGGAAATGGCTGTCGCCGGCGCCGCGAACACAAGGGAGAGAAGAAGGAATGGAAGTACCGATCGTTGTTTCATGGAATTCCCTCAATTCCGGGTAAAGCTGGTGTTAGAGCTTTTTCTGTTCAAGTGCTTGCCGTGGAGATTTGAGTTCATGCTCTCCCATCCTTGAATCAAAGAGCGATTCAAGGATGGGCCACCGAGCGATTGAGTGATGCGGTATCCCACCCTAGCCGCAAAAGCAAAAACGCGGCGAGGGTGGGGCACCCAAGATTGGTGCGCGTGCAACCGGGCAGCAATCTAGTGATGACCGCCGCTGGAACCGGCGGAGCCGCTGGAACTGGAGACGCTGGAGGTGGACACGCTGGAGGCAGAAGAACTGGAACTGGCGCTGGAGGAACTGGTGCTTCCTCCACTGTGGGAACCGCCGCTGGAGCTGCCGCCGCCGGCGCGCGCGCCGCTGCTGCCGCCATAGTTGCCGCCAGAGCTGCCGCGGAACCCACCGCCTCCGCCCAGGCTGCCCCGATTGCCGCCGCCGCTAAAGCCGCTGGTTCCGCCTTGCAGATTGCCGCTGCGGTTGGTGATGGGCGCAAAGGAGGAGCTGCTTGCGTGATTCCCCTGCATGCCCTGCCGGGCCATCATGAAGGTCTGCGACTTGTGATCGAAGCTGAGCGGAATGCCCGCGGTTCTTGCCAGGTTGCCTTTGCTCGCGAAGACATCCTTCATCTGGTGGGCTGCCAGACGCGGCTCGCTCGCCCTAGGCAGCGGAGGCACAAAGGCCGCGCGAAACTCTTTGGGTGGGTTATTGAGCATCTCGATGGGACGGCCGGCATCGAGTTTGACGCGTTCGATGGTCAGCCCATTCTTCCTGTTCACCGCAAAGACCTCTTCCTTCCGATTGAGCGGAGGACGGCCTTTGACATCGTAAGGATGGAGGGGGACGTAGGCCACGGTATGGCCGCACTTGACCCAGCGGATGGGTTCCAGATGGTGCCTCCTGTGGCCTGCTACCCAAACATAGCGATGATTGCGGTGGATCCAGCTACCGGTGTGACAAACAGCCCAGTCGTATGCGTACGGATAAGGACTGAATGTGGAGTCGATGCCCAAAATCTGGCCTGTCTGAGAATTCCTGTAAAGCTGGTAACGCAGAGCCAGGGGCGCGCACGGAAAGAAGTCATCCGCATAGGCGTCATCCAGGGGTGCGCCGGGGCCGGTGTTGCGGGAAGCGCTCGACCGGGCCCGCGCGGCGCCCGCAGCAGGCTTTTGCATGTCTGTTGAGGACGATACCTGAGAATCGTCGGCGGGACCGCCACCCCGCAACTGGTGCTCCGCCGCGGGCGAAGGCTCCCAGCAGGTCCCATAGGGCGCGCATTCGAAGAAGGTCCCCTGTCCCGCCATCGCCGCCATGCCGGGGATGGGCTCGCTCAGCCCGGATTGCTTCATGACCTCCGCCACGGCCGCATCCCGCTGGGCGACGCGGCCCGCCACCCACTTGTCCCAGGCGGCAAAGGCATGCGGATCGACAGTCTCCGCGGATTCGACAGTGCGCCCCTCGCGCATGGTCAAGGTCTCTCCCATGGCAAGCAGCTTGGTGCTTGACTGGGGCAGATTGAGGCCGTGGGGATCGAGCGGAGTGATGGTGGCCGCATCCACATAGCTGCCGATCCGGGCGGAGAACTTGTGCGGATAGGTCACGCTGAAATCGTCTGTGGGCGTTCTCAGAAGGAAGATTTCGCCGGCGACATAGGGGCGGACATCCACCGATGCGGCGCCGCTCAACAGCGCGAGTTCCGTATAAGGAACGCCGGCCGTGGTGTGCATGTCGTTGAAGGTGAGAACCGAGTTCTCGGCCAGATAAAGGGTGGAGGCATTCTCGAACTCGATCTCCGCGCGGCCCTCGCCCGTGACCAGGCTGAAGCCGGTTTCCAGCGGCAGACCGGCTTCAGCCTTCTCCCACACAGAGCCGGTGGCGTGCTCGGCCTCCTTGCCCCGCGAGATGCGCACGTCTCCCTCGACGTAACTGATGCGAACGATCTCCTCGTAGGTGTCATCGGAATGGTGCTGGCCCAGGATGAACAGGGCTCCATCTTTCAGTTTCTGGGAGGCGTCGCCATTGAGAATCTCCTGAATCTCGGCCAGCGCGCGGGGTTCGTCCTGGCGCATCAGGGCATTGAGCGCCAGCAGCTTCAGGTAGTCGTCCTGTTGGGCATTGGGCTGGATGGGTTTCCCGCTTTGGGCGCGAATCTCGATCTCCAGCGCGCCGCACTCGTCGATCCAGCGGCTTTTGGGAAACGACTGGCGCAACTCGGTGCAGGTTTCCAGGGCGTGCTTGGCCTGGCCCAGCTTGTTTTCGGCATACGCCTTCCAATAGAGGGCTCCATCGGCGTGGTCGCTCTGCTGTTTGGCGACGTTGGAGAAGATGGAGACCGCATCGGTCCAGCGGCCTTCGTTGATGGCGCGCGTGCCCTCCGCGTAGAGGCTGCTGTCGGGCGCGCTGGCGCCGTAGGGGTCGCCCGCCATGCCCGCTGGCAGCATGGCTCCGGAAAAAGCTTGGCCCTGCGCGAACTGCGCCAGGCCGGCCGCGGGTGCGCACAGCAGCATCCCGAGCAGAGCGGAATGAATTACATTTCCGGGTCTCATATCGTGCCTCCATTTTGCCGGGCGTCGATGGCCGCGCGGTGATCTGGAATCCTGGTGCGCAGCACGCGCACCTCAAAGAGCAGGCCATCCGCATTCATCTCATGCTGTAGCCGCTCAAGTTCCGCGGCGCTCCAGGGGCCGTTGTGGTTGGCCAGTTCTGCCAGCACTTGATCCAGGTGATCGAGCGCCGGGGCCAGGGCCGGATCGTCGATCTTGCTGGCGTTCTTGCGGCAGATGCGGTTTGCCGCCAGCAGGGTGCGGGCCTCGTCGCGCAGCGGGCTAAGCATCTCCTCGCTGCCGGCATCGGCGTGCTTCAGCTCCACCAGCAGCCGCTCCGAGCGCTCCAGATGGTCGCCCAGCACCACCACCACAACACGCTGCGGCGGATGGACCGGGCGCGGTTGCGCCTGCGGAGGCTTGTTGACCGCCAGGGTCTGCCGGTGTTCCCATTGGCGGCCGGCAAAGAAGCCGCCCACCAGCAGCAGCGCGCAGGCTGCCGCGTAGCCCAAGCCCTTCCAAAGGGCGGCAGGGAACCAACTTCGGCGCTGCGCTTCATAAACCGGCAGAGAGGGCGCCAGAGACTGCCAAACCCGCTCTCCGTAGGCGGCATCGCGGGGCGGCGGTTGGGTCGCGGAGAATTCATCCAGGTCGCTGCGCAACGCCTCGTAAGCCTCCGCACACTCCGCGCAATCTTCAATATGACGGCCAGTCACGCCGTTCTCCTTGCCCTTGCCGTAGTAGTGCTCGATCAATTCCTCTTCGTTCAAATGCTTCATATCCTCACCTTTAATGGAGCCAGGCGGAGCCGCAGTTTGTGCACGGCGCGAAACACCGCCTGTTTGGCCGCATTGGGCGCTATGCCCAGCGCGGCGGCAATTTCTTCGCTGCTGCAGTCTTCCATGTGCCGCAGCAAAAAGGCCGTTCGTTCGGTGGGCGTCAGGCCGCGCATGGCCGCCTGCTGCAAGGCGCCGATTTCACCGCTCAACAGCAGGCGGTCCGGTCCGGCGGCCAGGTCAGCCACCTGGATTTCGTTCTGCTCCGGATCGGTTGCCTCCGCCACCCGGCTGCTGTCGTCTGCCTTGCGAGCGCTGATTCTGTCCAGAGCGCAATGCACCGCAATGCGGTAGATCCAGGTGCCGAAGTTCGACCGGGACTCGAAGCTTTCCAGCTTTTGGTACCCGCGCAGAAACGCCTCTTGCACCACGTCTTCCGCGTCGGCCTCATTGCCGGTGATGCGGAAGGCGACCCGGAAAAGGCTATGGCTGTGGCGCACTACCAGCGCCCCATAGGCCTCTTTGTCCCCAGACAGCACTGCCCGGATCGTCGCGTGGTCGTTCTTGCCCATGCGGAACATTAGACACGAGTTTTGCGGGGGCGGTTAGGAGAGATTGCGAGGGGCGGTGGGCTGGTCTCAAAGCAGGTCGATTTCGTGCGTTGCGATTGAATGGCCTGCTTTCCCAGGTCCCAGAAGCGGGACCCTTCGGCAAGCTCAGGGCAGGCTCTGGGGCACCCGGCATTCCTCGGGGGCTAAAGCCAACTCTTATCGCACTGTTGACGTAAGGGCTGAAGCCGGTACCCTTCATTCCCCCCAATCAGAAATCCAAATGCGATTGCCCTGGGGAATCCACGCTCTACCCGCGAACGAAGACGCCCATCCAGAATGCCTTGCCCGCCGGCAGCGAGCGCCGCGCTTCATGGACCAGCCGGAAGCTGCGTTCTTCGAGAGAGGCGCGGAACCACACCGGATCGATCAAGGAAAAGTGGGATTTCAGGTTCTGTATGGAAGCAAACCCGCCCTGGCCCACATCCTGCCCGGCCTGACCCGGCAACTGCAGCACCACGGAAAGCGCGCCGCAGGCGTCCACCAGCGAGAGGGCATTCTGCAGGCAGCGGCCCGTTCCCGCATGCTCGAAGACCATGGCGGCGTGGACCAGGTCGACCGGCAGCGGGGCTGGCGCAGCCAGAGCCTGTTCTGCCAGATCGAGGCAATGCAGCTCCAGCCCGCGCAGATGGGTGTAGCGCTGGCGGACGGCCTCCAGATAGAGGGGATTTACGTCGAATCCGACCACCCGCTTCGTTCTCTTGCTGTCGATGCACTCCAGTCCGTTTCCGCCGGCGACGCCGAGGACGGCCACGGAAGCTGGCTGGCGCAGGGCAAGAGCTTCCGCGAACAGATCGGAGAGCGCTGCAGTCTGTTGCACGGCGGCCGAAGCCATGTGGCCTTCGTAGTCGGCCAGAGGGATGGCGAGCCAGGGATTGGACATGACTCGATGTTATCGGATCTTCAGAGGATTTGTGGCCTGAGAGGGCTTTGCCCAAGAAATGTCGATTTCAACCGGATTTTTAGGAAAGAGCCGGAATTCCACGAAGTTGTCTGACTTCTGGCGGGGCGACAAGATTGATTACAAGGTAGTTTATGGTTTGGCGACGATACATTCGAAGTACGGAATAGGCCGCGGCGGTGCTTAACCGGGAGGTGCTTCAGTTGGAAATTCTCAGGGCCTATTCAACTTAATCGGTGTGGGAAGCGATCGATCGATTTGGTCCCTCAAGGGGTCCAATCACACTTCTCCGGGGAAATTCAGAATTCGGACAACAGAGTGCGGCAAGCAGGTCAAAACTACGAACGCAAACAACTTTACGCGATGCTTCTTCTGCCTTTCGGTTGAGAGCACATTCTTCAAGGTTTTCTTTCTATTCACACGCCGTCCCGCTAACGTGCCCAATTGTCCGAATTCTGAGGTAAACCCCTCAAGTTCCTGGATTTAATCTCCATCGTATTGTCGACGCCCCCCGTTCTTTCCTTCTTTGCTCCACAGATGCCCGAAGAAGCGACACGCCTTGCAGGCGTTGAGAAGTTCCATACCTTCTATTCTCAATCTGAAATGGAAAACGTGTCGGCGGTTGATGCCCTATCGCTCGGCAACCACCACTGGTACCGGCGCACCCTTTGGAGAAGAAAGATACCCTGTCACCGTGTTCTTGGCGCTCACGTTGTTCACCACAATCTCAAACAACATGGGATCCTTGCCGCTGTAGAACTGAAGTGGCTCGTTCAGGCTCTTGTCCTTTTTCTCGTACTGCTTGTCGTCTGAAAAGACGGCGAGGGTGTACCTGCTCCTCTTCGAGTCTGCTTTCTTCAGTTCCAGGGTAACTGTTCCTACCTGCTTCTTCTGCCCCCTCACCAGCGTGAACTGGTAATAGTCGCGGTCGCCCTTGTGCTTGAGAATCTCCAGTTCGGCGCCATTCCGCGCAATCAGGGAGCTGTGGCCGTTCAGGTCCCCCTTCATCGACGTCAACTGGGTATTGGTGTCGACCAGGTCGCTCTTATTCTTGGCAACATCGGTCTTCACGCCGCCCACATCCGTCTGCACGTCGGTCACGGCGCTGGAAACCGCCGCCACCTTCCCCTCTGTCTGCTGTTGCTCGGTTGCCAGCCGTGCTGCCGTTTGCTCCCCGCGAACCGCGCGGATCTGCAGCGCTGCCGAGCGCGTATCCAGTTGCTTCTGCGTCAGGCCAAGCGAGGTCTTCAACGCATCCGTGGCCACATTCAGCCGCGCATCGGTATCCTGCAATGCTGCAGTCAGTTTGGTGTTCTGCGCCGCGGCATTTGCCAGAGCCTGCTGCTGAGTAGCCAGTTGGGTGCTCAGTGTGTAGCTCCAGATAATCCCGCCCAGCCCCAAAAGCATCGCCACTGCAATCGACGCCAACAGTGCGCCGGAATGCGTTCTGGGAGTTCCTTCAACGATTTCATCTCTCATGTGTTTCCTTTCATTCCTCTGGCTCACCGTAAAGCAACCCATTCCGCACGTCTGCTCGATAAAGCTCACTTGCCGTAATTCGCCCCAATCCGGTTCGCTGAGGAAGACCCCGCCACGAAATGCACCGGAAAGTCCCGCGAATGGCCGTGCACCACCCACGTGAGCTGACCATGCATCTTGCGGTTTCTCACGTAGGGGTACGTTGCCAACCCCGCCCCTTCGAGCCGCGTCAAAGCGCGCTCGTCGCGCCCTTCAAAAAACGGGAACGGCGGCGTACTTATTGATCCGGCCCTTTGAGGTAAGACTTACCGATCCCACCCTAGCCGCAAAAACAAAAGCGCGGCGAGGGTGGGGCACCCAGGAACGTTTTATACATTTGGGCCGGATCAATAATGAACAAGGCTGGTTGAGAGTGTTGGTTTCCCCTCCTTGAATCTTTGATTCAAGGAGGGGAAACCCAAATTATTGTTCACACTCGCATCGAAAGCGCTCTACACCGCGGGCGCGGCGGTGGGCTGGGCGAGAGCCGGTGCGCTGACACCGTTTTCCTGGTCCTTGTATTGCAACTGGTAGAGCTTCCAGTAGAGTCCGCGCTGGGCCAGCAGTTCCTGGTGGTTGCCCATTTCGCGCAACTGGCCCTTGTGCATGACCAGGATGGTGTCTGCCCGCTGCACGGTAGAGAGGCGGTGGGCAATAAGGACACTGGTGCGGCCCTCGACCATGCGCTCCAGAGCGCCGCGGATGCGCAGTTCGGTGTCGGTGTCCACGCTGGAGGTGGCTTCGTCCAGGATGAGAATGCGGGGATTGTAGGCCAGGGCGCGGGCGAAGTTGATGAGCTGCTTCTGGCCCGTGGAGAGCGAGTTGCCGCGTTCCCGGACGGGTTCGTCGAACTTCTGGGGCAGGCTCTCGATGAAGTCCAGGACGTTCACGTCCCGCGCGGCCTGGCGCAGGCCGGCATCGCTGATCTCCTCGTTGCCCATGCGGATGTTTTCCGCCAGGGTGCCGGTGAAGAGGAATGGGTCCTGGAGGACGACGGAGAAGTGCTGCCGCAGGGCGGTCAAATCCTGCTCCCTGAGGTCCACGCCATCCAGCAGGATCTGGCCGGCTGTGACGTCGTAGAAGCGCATCATCAGGCTGGTGAGAGTGGTTTTGCCTGCGCCGGTGTGGCCCACGATGGCCACGGTGTGACCGGGCTCGACGGTGAAGGAAACGTCCTTCAGAATCCACTCGATGCCGTCCGTGCGGGCCAGTTCCGCCGGCGAAGCGCGCTCGACGACAGCCTGTTGCGCCTCCGTCAGCTTCTGATAGGTGAACCAGACGTGGCGGAATTCGATGCGGTTCGATCTGTCGCCTATCTGCGGGTGCTCGGGGTTGACGATCTCCGGCGGCGTATCCAGCAGCTTGAAGATGCGCTCGCAGGCCGCCATGGCCGCCTGCAGGATGTTGTACTTGTCGCTCAAGTCCTGGATGGGCCGCCAGAAGCGCTGCGAGTACTGGATGAACATGGCCAGTACGCCGATGGTGACCGCGCCGTGCAGCACCCCGAAGCCGCCCCGCCAGATGACCAGGGCGATGGCGATGGCAGAGAGCAATTCCACCGCGGGGTAGTAGAGCGCGTAGGCAAAAATCGTGTCTTTGAAGGCAATCATGTGGAGCCGGTTGACCGCCTCGAAGTCGTTGTAGGCGCGCTCTTCGCGATTGAAGAGCTGGACCACGCTCATGCCCGAGACATGCTCCTGGGTGAAGCTGTTGATGCGGGCGATGGCGGCGCGGACGCGGCGATAGCTCTCGCGGACATGGTCGCGGAAGAGGCGGGTGACGACCAGGATCAGGGGCAGCACGGCGAAGGCGATGAGGGCCAGCCACCAGTTCATGGTGAGCATGACGGCGGCCATGACGGTGAGGTTGAAGAAGTCGTCGACGATGGCCAGCACGCCGGCGGTGAACATGTCGTTGATGGCGTCCACGTCGGAGGTGAGGCGGGTGACCAGGCGGCCCACGGCGTGGTTGTCAAAGAAGCCGATATGCATGCGCTGCATGTGGCGGAAGATGTCGCGGCGCAGGTCGAACATGATCTTCTGGCCGGTCCACTGCATCAGGTAAGTTTGTATGAACTGAAAGAGATAGGCGGAGAGCAGGGCGCCCATATAAATGGCGGCCAGGCGGGTGATGCCCTGGGCCGGATCGGCCGGCAGGCGGCGCGTGAGCCAGTTGGTGGCTAGGCCGGGCTTGCCGGTGAGGTAGCGGTCGATGGCCACCTTGACCAGGTAGGGGCCGGTGACGTCGCTGAAGGACTTGAGGGAGATGGCCAGGGCAGAGATGGCCGCCTGCCACCAGTAGGGGCGCAGGTAATGCGCAAGGCGGCGGATCAGCCGGGAGTCGTAGACCTTGCCGACCGGGTCCTCATCGCGCTTGTGGGGTTTCTGCTGTTCTTTGTCGGCCATGCTTGGGGTGAGGTGCGGCTTCCACTTCCATTGTACGGGGCGGGCGAGGCGAATCAGCTACTCAGCCAGCCGGCAAGGCGGTGATTGGGACGGATCCCAGGTCTCGGAAACGAAACCTGGGGCACCCGGCTCTGCCGGATGAAAGTTGCTATCTCTTGAGTTCTTTCCAGTTTTTCCAATTTCCTATTGTTCAGCTTTATTGGCTCGTGATAACATAGCGCCGCATTTTGCATGGGGATTTCCGAATGACCTGCGCGTACTCCTGGTAACAACGGCCGGAGCGTGCGCCGCTGTTTGCTTCTCGATAGCAAACAAATCTGTGATCCAATTCACATTTTCACAGGAGTTATTCCGCCATGACGTCACCTTCCCGGATTGCCAAGTCCACGTTTTCCGCCTTCACCTCTTGCTGCGATTTCAGCCATGCGCTGAAGCTGGGCAGGCGTGCCGCGCTGTGCGCCGTGCTGTTTTTGTTGTCAGGCGGGGCCAGCAACATGTTCGCCGCATCGAACGGTTTCAACTCGGCGCAGAGGGTGCTGGGCAGTGGCTTTACTCAACCGATGGGCATAGCGGTGGATAGGAGCGGGAATGTCTTTGTCGCCGACAACGGGAACCTTGCGGTCAAGGAGATCCTGGCCCAAGGCGGCTATATCACGGTCAACACGCTGGGCAGCGGGTTCGTCGATCCGTCGGACGTAGCGGTGGACGGAAACGGGAACGTCTTTGTGGCCGATTTAGCGGGTGGGGTGAAGGAGATTCTGGCGGCGGGCGGCTATACCACGGTCAACACGCTGGGCAGCGGGTTCGTCGATCCGTCGGGCGTAGCAGTGGACGGGAACGGGAACGTCTTTGTGGCCGATCCGGGCGCCCACTCGGTGGACGAGATTGTGGCGGTGAATGGCAGCATTCCGGCTTCGCCCACCATCAGGACGCTGTCCAGCATTTTCTCCTTCCCGACAGGCGTAGCGGTGGATGAGAACGGGAACGTCTTCGTGGCCGACTTCGGAGCGAATCTGGTGAAAGTGATTCTGGCGGTCGGTGGCAGTATCCCGGCCACGCCCACCATCAACACGCTGGCCAGCGGGTTCGTCAATCCGTTGGACGTAGCGGTGGACGGGAGCGGGAACATCTTCGTTGCCGAATACAACGGAGCGGACGTGAAGGAGATTCTGGCGGCGGGCGGCTACAACACGGTGAAGACGGTGGCTGCCGGCCTGGACAATCCTCTTGGCCTCGCGTTGGACAGCAGCGGAACCCTCTACGTGGCCGACACCAACAACAGCAAGGTGTGGCAGTACATGTGGACGAGCGTCAACTTTGTTTCACAGGCCGTGGGCACCACCAGCACCACGGTAACCATGAACTTCACCATCCCTGCCAGCACGACGATCGGCAGCGTTGCGGTGCTGACCCTGGGCAACAAGAATATGGACTTTGCGGACGCTGGAGGGAGCACCTGCACAACGGGGACTTACGCCACGATGACCAACTGCGTGGTCACAGTGAACTTCAAGCCGCAGGCGCCGGGACTGCGGCGGGGTGCCTTTGTGGTGTACGACTCCACGGGGAGCCAGCTTGGTTCCTGGCGCATGTATGGGATAGGGCTGGGCCCGCAGGTGGCCTTCAACGCTGTCAAGGCGCCGGCTGCGCCCAGCGATCCGAGCCTGACCAATGCCATGCGCATCCAGGCCGACGCCAAGGGCAACCTGTTCGCGGCGGTCTGGGGGGATGCCAACAACGATCCCAACACCGGCACGGTGATGAAGTTCGGTTACAACGGCTCGGGCTACGACGCCGGGGTGGCGATTGCCAGCGGGCTCGCCCAACCCGTCGACCTGGCCATCGATGGCGCGGGCAACGTGTTTGTGCTCAGCGTGGCGGACGGCAATAACGACAACAACAGTGGCGCGGTGCTGGGGATTCTGAAGACGACAACGGGCTACGCAGCGCCAATCACGGTACAAAGCGGGTTCAACTACCCGTGGGGCATGGCGCTGGATAGCTCAGAGGACGTGTATCTGGCCCTGCCCAATGCAGGACAGAGCCCAGGACAGATCTTCGAACTGCCTGCCAGCGGAGGGGGGATTGGCGGGCCGGTGTTGGTGGCTTCGGGATTGACCAAGGTGATGGGGCTGGCCCTGGATGGGAGTGGAAACCTGTTTGCTGTTTTGTACCGCGACGCAAGCAATGACCCTAACAGCGGCAGCCTGGTGGCGCTGCCCAAGACTGCATCGGGTTTCGGGGCGCCAGTGAAGCTGGCGACGGGGCTGAGTTATCCGGCCGGGGTGACCGTGGATAGCAACGGCAACGCGCTGGTGGCAAGCGTAATGGACTCGAGCGGGGACACGGGCACGGGCGCCATTCTGGAAATTCCGTTTACCGGCACGAGCTTTGGGCCGCCGGTCACGCTGGCCAGCGGCATGACTTTTCCGCAAGGCGTGGCCCTGGATAGCTGGGGCAACATCTTCTTCCCGGATCAAGGGACCAGTGAGCAAGGTCCAAGCTCAAGCATGGTGCTGGAGCTGCCCCGCGCCACAGCGCCCTCGCTGAGCTTTGCCAGCACGGTGTTTGGGCAAACCAGCACCGACAGCCCGCAGCCGGTGATGGTCGCAAACATCGGCAACCAGCCGCTGGACTTTACTTCGGTTGCTTACCCGGCGGATTTTCCCGAGGATGCCTCGGGAGAAGCGACCGACTGCGCTGCGGCAACCCCGCTGGCGGCCAACAGCACCTGCACGGCGACTATCGACTTCACGCCCGGCGCGGTGGGCAATCCCCTGAGTGAATCGCTGGTGCTGACGGACAATGCGCTCAACGCGGCAGGCCCCAACTATGCCACGCAGAGCATCGCGCTGAGCGGCATAGCGACGCCGGCCACGCCGGCCATCACCTGGGCTGCGCCGGCGGCCATCGCCTACGGCACGGCGCTGAGCGACACGCAACTGAGCGCCAGCTCGATGGTTGCGGGCAAGTTCACGTATACCCCGGCGGCGGGGACGGTATTGGGAGCCGGACCGCAGACGCTGAAGGTGGTCTTTACGCCAACGGACGGCACGGACTACACGACTGCGACGACCACGGTTCAGCTGACGGTGACCAAGGTCGCGCTGACAGTGACGGCCAACGACCAGACAATGAGCTATGGCGGCACGATACCGGCGTTGACCGGGACGCTGACCGGGGTGGTTACGGGCGACGGCATCACGGCGAGCTATGCGACCACCGCGACTTCCAGCTCGGCGGCAGGAACGTATCCCATCACCGCGACGCTGAACGATCCGAATTCAAAGCTCGGCAACTACACGGTGACCAACACCGCGGGCACCCTTACCATCGGCATGGTGACGCCGGCACTCACCTGGGCCACGCCGGCGGCCATTGTGTACGGGACGAAGCTGAGCGCGACGCAGTTGAATGCCAGCTCAAAGGTTGCGGGCAGCTTCACTTACTCACCTGCGGCGGGGACAGTGCTGAGCGCGGGGCCGGCGACGCTCTCAGTGACGTTCACGCCGACCGACACTACGGACTACACGACGGCCACGGCCACGGTAAAGCTGACGGTGAATCAAGCGGCGCCGGCCAATACGCTGACGTCCTCCGCCAACCCCGCCTTCTTGCTGAATGCGGTGACATTCACTGCAACCGTCTCGTCCTCTGGCGGCACGCCGGGAGGCACGGTGTCGTTTTACGACGGAACGACGTTGCTGGGGCAGGGAACGCTGAGTTCGGGAGTGGCGACGTACTCGACCTCCGCGCTGGCTGCGGGCGCGCACACGATCACGGCGGCCTATTCCGGCGACACGGACTTCTCGGCGGTAACCAGTTCGGCTCTGACGGAGACCATCGAGGACTTTACGGTTTCGTGGCTGAGCAGCGGAGTCACCACGTTGATAGCGCCGCCGGGAGGGCAGGCGGTTTACTCGCTGACCCTCAGTCCGCCGAGCGGTACGACGTTTCCGGCGCCGATTACCTTCAGTGTGACGGGGCTTCCGGCGGGGGCAACAGCTACGTTTTCGCCGGCCACCATAGCGGCAGGCGCGGGTACGACGACAGTGACCATGACGGTGACCCTGGCCAGCCAATCGGCGGTGAAGCCGCTCGGCAGGCCATTCGGCGGGGGAGCGCTGCCGGTGGCGCTGGGGCTGATTCTGCTGCCATTTGCGGGCAGGATGCGGCGGGCTCCGTGGCGCTGGAGCGGGATGGTTTTCCTGATTGCGCTGAGCCTGACCCTGGCGGCAGGGGTGACGGGGTGCGGCGGCAGCAGCAGCAGCGGCAGCAGTCCCACCCCTTCTACGACGCCCAAAGGCTACCTCCTGACCATTACCGCGACCTCCGGTTCGCTGTCGCACTCGACCGTGGTGAACCTGACCGTGGAGTAGGCCGCAGGGGGTGAAGGGCACGCGCTGTTCCGGCAAGGCACCCGATCCGGCCTAAGTCGAATTCACCGAGTGCCCCATCCTTTCCGCAGAGAACGCGGAGAGGATGGGGCACTCGGTCTCTTCCTCGAACAGCATGGGAGATGCCGTGGCTGCGCCTGCGGGCGGGTCAGGCGATGGGTCCAAAACGCTCGAAGAAGCGGGGCTGCCCGCTGCCTGGGTGGCGTTCGAGCGGCACTGCTCTTGATACAGTCCCAACGAAGACAATTGGTGCGTCGAAGCAGCGGGTTAGTGCGGAAGGGCTAAAACACTCTTGGAATCAGAGCCCAGGTTTCGCCGCGGTATTCGCGATAACCGGCGGAGAAGGCTCTGAGGAGATTGGCCTCTTCAAGACGTATCTTGCGCAGAAACGCAGCGATAGCCACGGCCAGGCCGAGCAGCGCGTGCAACTCGCCGCAGACAATCGCCGTGCCGAGATAGAGCAGGAGCAGAGCGGTGTAGATGGGATGGCGCAGGAGGCGATAGGGACCGCTGCGCACCAATTGGTGCTCGACCTTGATGGTGATATTTCCGCTCCAGAAGCGGCCGAGGCAGCGGCGCGCCCAGATGGCCAGCACCAGGCCCAGCGCGTTGAGAGTGAGGCCGACAGCGGTGACGGCGGCGGAAAAGGGCAACCAGCGCTGCCTCAGCCCGTACACGGGAAGGAAAAGCAGAAGCTGAGCTGCCGCGATCAAGGCAAGATGCACCCGCCGCGACGCGCGCGACTCGGAAGATTCTGCCGGTGCAGCGCTTTTGGCGGCCACGTCCCAATAGATCTCGATGACGCACCACATGGCGATAGACGCCCACATGGGCCAGCCGTACCCCAACGTTTTCATGCTCCAGTTATACCCTGCGGGGTTGAGAACCGACCGTTGCAAAGCGGGATAACTGTATACTGAAACGGAGAAAAGCAGAGATGATCAAGAATCGGCAGCGGCGGGGATGGCTCCTGATTGCGGCAATCGCAATCGGCATCGCGCTGTTGTTGCTGCTGGTTCCGCACGGCCACTGCGGCGATGCCGGGGCCTGGCTGGCCATTCTGCCGATTTTCCTGGTTGGCATCATTTCGCCCCTCAGCCTGCTGGCGCCGCTGGCCCATATGTATGTTGGCCGCACGCCGGAAGCACCGCTTCTGCCAGCATCCTTTCAGCGCCCACCCCCCAACAGACTCGCCTAATTCCCTCAGAACTGGTCCGGCCTGCCAGTGCGGCTTCGGCTGTGTTGCGCCCCGGACCGAGCGATGGCGAAGCACTGTCTGCGGTCTCAAAAGGGTGGTTATGAGCGTCGATGCTCTCCGTTTGTGCTTTTTGTTTTCTATCAGTTCTCCATTTCTGGCAATCGTGTCGATTCTGGCGTACTACGTTCTGCGGCGCGCAGTCTGGAGGCAGGGGAAGCGGCTGGGGTGGAAAAGCCTCGGGTATTATCCCTCGTCCCTTGCGCTGGGAATGGCTCTTCAATTCATGCAGGTGTTTCACCGGCCCAGCACGGCCTATGTTCTGGAAGCAAGGCAGAACGAGGACGTGGAAGAAGACGATGAGGGCGATCCTGAAAACCTGAGGAAGCAATTGCACCGTCAACTCAGGCGGATTCGGCGAGGCGAGCCGGTCGACCAGTTGGTATTGCGGCTTTGAATTGGGCGGCAGCCCGCTCCAAGTACCGGGAATCGAGGCCTGGGCGCACCTGTTTAACCCTCACGGCGGGCAGGCATAACGATGCCCGTCCCAACCTTCACCATTTACACTGGTAAACGGAGATACCTGTGTCTTTTGATAAAGTTCTAGCCAAAGTTTTTGGGACCTCGAATGAGCGCCTCATCAAGAAGCTCATGCCGATGGTGGCCACCATCAATGACTTGGAAGCGGGGATCAAACCGCTCACGGACGACCAATTGCGGGCCAAGACGGCCGAGTTCCGGGCGCGGATAGCCGCGAAACTGGAAGGAATCAAGGGCGACGAGGCGGTGAAGGCCGCCGAGGACGCGGCGCTGGACGAATTGTTGCCCGAGGCCTTTGCGGTGGTGCGCGAGGCGGGCTGGCGGGCCGTGCAGATGCGGCATTTCGATGTGCAGATGATCGGCGGCATGGTGCTGCACCAGGGCAAGATCGCCGAAATGAAGACAGGTGAAGGCAAAACGCTGGTGGCCACGCTGGCCTGCTACCTGAACGCACTGGCGGGGCACGGGGTGCATGTGGTCACGGTGAACGACTACCTGGCCAAGCGCGACGCCGAGTGGATGGGCAAGATCTACGAGTTCCTGGGGTTGACGGTGGGCGTGATTGTCCACGACCTGGACGATGGGGAGCGGAGAGCCGCCTACGCCTCCGACATCACCTACGGAACCAACAACGAATTCGGCTTCGACTACCTGCGCGACAACATGAAGTTCGAGATCACGGACTGCGTGCAGCGCGGGCACTACTACGCCATCGTGGACGAAGTTGACTCGATTCTGATCGATGAGGCGCGGACGCCGCTGATCATCTCTGGCCCGACGGAACAGACCACCGACAAGTACGCCAGGGTGCGGAAGATCATTCCCCAACTGGTGATGGGCGAAGAGGTCGAGGCGATGGACCACCGCCGCCAGGCGGAGCTGGGCATCCAGCTTGGAGAAGGCGAAAAGTACTTCTCCGGCGACTACATTGTGGACGAGAAGCAGCGCACCATCGGGGTGACCGACGATGGCTGGGAGACGATCGAGGGCCTGCTGGGGATCGGCAACATTGCCGACGCCGAGAACTGGGAACTGAAGCACTACGTGGAGACGGCCATCAAGGCGCACGCGCTCTACAAGCGGGACGTGGACTACGTGGTGAAGGACGGCGAGGTGATGATCGTGGACACCTTCACCGGCCGCCTGATGCCGGGCCGGCGCTGGAGCGACGGACTGCACCAGTCGATCGAGGCCAAGGAAGGGGTGAGCATCCGCAAGGAGGACCAGACCCTGGCCACCATCACCTTCCAGAACTACTTCCGCCTGTACAAGAAGCTGAGCGGCATGACCGGCACGGCCGAGACCGAGGCGGCCGAGTTCGAGAAGATCTACAAGCTGGAGATCGCGGTCATTCCCACCAACAAACCATTGCTGCGGCTGGAAAACCCGGATGTGGTGTACCGGACGGAGAAGGAGAAGTACAACGCGGCGGCCGACGACATTGCGCAACTGCACGAGAAGCAGCAGCCGGTGCTGGTGGGCACAACGTCGATCGAGAAGAGTGAGCGGCTTTCGGGAATCCTGCAGCGCAAGGGCGTGCGGCACGTGGTGCTGAATGCCAAGTTCCACGAGCGCGAGGCGGAGATTGTGGCCCAGGCCGGGCGGCTGGGGATGGTGACCATCGCCACCAACATGGCCGGCCGCGGCACCGATATTCTGCTGGGCGGCAACCCGGAGTTCATGACCCGGCAGGAGCTGGTGAAGAAGGGGCGGGCGCGGGCCATCAGCGTGGCCGAGGGGGCCATCAGCCCCATGGCGCCGGCGGGCTTCATGCGCTTTTACTACCAGGGCCAGGAGTTCGAGATCGCCGAGCCGGATTGGGCTGAGACGTTCAAGGGACATGCGGCGGACGCGCAGCAGGAGCACGACCGGGTGATCGCCTCCGGCGGCTTGTTCATCCTGGGCACCGAACGGCACGAGTCGCGGCGCATCGACAACCAGTTGCGCGGCCGCGCAGGGCGCCAGGGCGATCCCGGCGAGTCGCGGTTCTATCTGTCGCTCGAAGACGACCTGATGCGCATCTTCGCCAAGCAGTGGGTGAGCACGCTGCTGGAGCGGCTGGGCATGGAAGAAGGCGTGCCCATCGAGTCGAAGATGATTTCCAACCGCATCGAGGCAGCGCAGAAGGCAGTCGAGGCGCAGAACTTCGAGTCAAGAAAGCACCTGCTGGAGTACGACGATGTGATGAACAAGCAGCGCGAGGCCGTGTACGGCGTGCGGCGGCGGCTGCTGGAAGGCGTGGACCAGCGCGAGCTGATCATGGAGGATTATGTCGGCGGGATTCTGAGCACCATGCTGGACGAATTCGCCGGCGAGAAGGTGCATCCCGACCAATGGAACATCAAGGGCCTGGACGACAAGCTCGAGGAGCAGTTCGGGCTGCGGCTGGGTGCGGCGGGGATCAAGCCGCTGGAGGTATCGCGGCACGAACTGGGCGACGCCATCTTTGAGAAGCTGAGGCAGGATTACGAGGCCAAGGAGAAGATCCTGAGCCCCCCGACCATGCGCTACCACGAACGGATGGTGATGCTGAGCGTGATCGACGGGCTGTGGAAGGATCACCTGCTGGCGATGGACCACCTGAAGGAAGGGATCGGGCTGCGCGGCTATGCACAGCGGGACCCGCTGGTGGAATACAAGCGCGAATCCTACGACATGTTCGAAGCCATGATGCTCAAGTTCCAGGAGGACACGGTCCGGTTCCTGTTCCGGATGCAAATCCTGGGACCGGATGGCCAGCCGGTGAACGCAGCGCCCGAGGTGCGGAGAGAAGTTCCCAAGGCACCGCCGGTGGCCAGCGCCGCGCAGCCGCTGACGCTGGATGCGGAGCCGCGGGAGATCACGATTACCACCCGCCAGCCCTCCACCACCATCGACGCGCTGGAAAGGGAGTTCCACCGCAAGAAGCAGCGGGAGCTGGAGGTTGCCAGCATGGCGGGCGCCGGTGACGCCAGCCAGCCGGTGCAGCGCCGCACCGGGGAAAAGGTGGGGCGCAACGATCCCTGCCCCTGCGGCAGCGGAAAGAAGTACAAGAAGTGCCACGGGGCGGAATAATCGCCGCCCCAAGCCGGGAGTGAAAACAGTAGAGGGCGGGGGAATCTCCCCCGCCCTCTACTGTTTGGTTGTTGCGAAAACTGATCCAGACCTCAGCGATTGCGTCGTGGAATCCCACCCTCTTGCGAAAAGGGTGGGCACGGCGTTTCAGCGTTTTGGGAACGGATCGGAAACGGTTAATTTCCCAGCGCGAAGTTGACTTCCACGTTCACCTTGGTGACGCCGGCAGCGGGTGCAAACCGCCATTTGCGCACCGCATCCTCAGCGGCGGGCGCCAAAAGACGGTTGCCGCCGGTGGACTTGGCATCGCTCACTTTGCCTTCGGCATCGACGGTGGCTTCGATGGTGACCGCACCGCTGACCCTCATGCGCTTGGCAATCTCCGGGTATATAGGCGCCACCCGCGATTTCACGGCGCGGTCTTCCGCAGCCCTGGCGGGCATGGCCATGGTCACGATCAGCGCCAGCGCGGCTGCTTGAAGCAGACGGACTGCCACTTGCTTCAGTCCAAATGGACTCTTTTCAAAGAAATTTGTGTTCATTGGCCCTCCTAGACCTGCGTAACTTCACGCTTGGCTTATCGGCTAGCGGGGGCCTGACGTTCAGGCATTTTTTAGAATTTTCTTATTCAACGAGTCAACACTCCCAAAGGGGAGCTGAATGAAGGCCCCGGGGGAATCCCTGCTGGCGGGCGTTGAGAGGGAAACGCAGCCGGAGCGGCGTTGGGAAAGACTGGAAAAGGCGGCGGCTAGTGCGGTGCGGCGACGGCGGAGAAGGTCAGGTCTTCGGCGGAGGAATTATGTTGCTGGCGCCAGAGGTCGAAGAGGCGTCCATAGCTCAACGTCAGGTACTCGGCCGGGTCGATGCCCAGGCGGGCAGCGGCGCGGTCGATCCATTCGGCGGAGCCTTCCAGCTCGGCATAGTTGCCGATGGGGGTTTCGTCCACCACGCAGTGGCCTTCGCCGTCGGTCCACTCGGTGCGCCATTTTTCATAGCGGAAGGCGGCCACCAGGCCGAGAGAAAGAAAGACCGAGGCCAGGGCCTCGCCATCGGAGACCTCGGTTTCGGTTTCGATGCGGTGCTTGTGCCGGTCCTCGCCCACGCCGGAGTCGGGCAGGCGCTTGTGGGTCATGGTCCAGTGGCCGGCATAGCTGCGGATGCGCAGGATTTCGGTGCGGGCGCGCATCCGGCGGTCCGGGGTGTCGTAGAGCACGTTGCTCTCGAAGGAGCGGGGGGTGACGAGGTGGAAGCCGGCGGCCTCGAGGGCGGCGCTGAAGCCGGAAATATCGTCTACCCGGAGCTTGATCTCGGTCTCGACGGCCATCATAAGCTGTGAGTATACGGCAGGTGGCGGGCGCAGCGCCGGAAGGGCGACAATGGGAGGGTGAAGACACTGCGACTGGTGGTGGACCCCGCCCATCTGGAGACTGCCGAAGCGCGGGAAGCGATGGGGCGGGCCGCGCATATATTGCGGGCCGGGGGGCTGGTGGCTCTGCCCACGGAGACCGTTTATGGCCTGGGAGCCAACGCCCTGGATGCGGCCGCGGTGGCGCGCATCTTTGCCGCCAAGCAGCGGCCGGCATGGGACCCGGTGATTGTGCACATTGCCGACGAGGCCATGCTGGACGGCCTGGTGACGGAGATTCCCGAAGCGGCGCACAAGCTGATGGCCGCCTTTTGGCCGGGACCGCTGACCCTGCTGCTGCCGCGCACCGCGGCGGTGCCGGATGCGGTGACGGCGGGACGGCCGCTGATGGGGGTGCGCATGCCCGCCCATCCGGTGGCGCTGGAGCTGATCCGCCGCGCCGGGGTGCCGGTGGCCGCGCCCAGCGCCAACACCTTTGGCCGCACCAGTCCCACCACCGCAGCGCATGTGCTGGAAGACCTGGATGGCCGCATCGATGCCATCCTGGATGCTGGAGCGACGGAGCACGGGGTGGAGTCCACGGTTCTGGACCCGTGCCAGAGCCCAATGGTGATCTACCGGCCGGGAGCAGTGACCGCTGTCCAGATTCGAGACACTGCCGGAGCGGTGGAGGTTTTCCGGGCCGACAAGGAGCTGCAGCGAACGCCGCGGGAAGCGCTGCCTTCGCCCGGAGTGGGGCTGCGCCACTATGCGCCCAAGGCCCGGCTGGTGCTGGTGGACGCGCCGCTGGCGGAATTGGGGGCGCGCCTGGCCGAAGAGGCATTGCACTGGCCGGGGGAACGGCTGGGTCTGATGCTGCCGGCTGAGGTTGCCGCACCCTTTGAGGCCGCGGCGGTGTACGCCTGGGGCCGCTGGGCCGCGCCGAAGGCGATGGCGCGGGATCTCTATTCCGGCCTGCGGGCGCTGGATGCGCTGGGCTGCACCGTGATTCTGTGTCCGCTGCCGCCCGCCGAGGGGATTGGCGCGGCCATGCGCGACCGGCTGCGCAAGGCGGGAACGGCGGGGGAACAGGGGATAGGGACAGGAACCAGGGAATAGGGAATAGGGAGCGGCACGGGGTGTTTTGTGCTGGTTGAGAGACGGTCGTCTCTGGTGTTTTCTGGTTCCTGAGTGTCTGAACTGGTTGGAAGGCGGGCGTCTCTGGCTACTCCCTACTCCCTGTCTCTCCTCATTGCCCCGGATCGCCCAGCTTGTACATGTACTTGATGGCGGCTTTGTAGACCAGGGTCCTGGTCTGGCCGCGGACTTTGAGGGTTTGGCGGTCGTACCACTCGATGCAGCCTTCGATGTGTTCTCCGTCCTCCAGCACAATCACCATGGGCGTCTGCGCCTGGATCTGCTTTTGCAGATAGAAGAGTTCGGCATGGCGGAGCGGAGCTTCGTCTTCGGGAGCGCGCGCCGGGAAGCGGAAGGGAAGCGGCGCGGGGGAGTTTCTTCCGGCGCGGGCTTGCAGTTGGCCGTACCTGGGATTTTTCTCGTTGCTGGCGGAGGATAGAACCGCTCGACTGCTCATGAGAAACAAACCTCCCTGGGAATAGTTGGAACTCAAAGGTGGAGCAGGTGCAACGCGCAACGGAAGATTGCAAATGGCTGGCTGCCGGGGAGTCCACGGCGGCTCGGGATTGCTGAAAAAGCCAGCCCCAACTGCCCCAGCCCCCAAACACCGGAGACAAGGCTGCAATGCCGGGAATGACCAGTGGGTAGAATCCTTGCGATAACTGAGATTGCTGGTATAGGGAGAGATGCCTGGTGAAGTGTGCGGGTTGCTTTATTTCTGAGGGGAAGCGGAACGAAGGCAATGTGCGAGTGGCGACAGACCCTAGCTGCGGTCGAGGCTGAAGGCCATGGCGTCGAGCGAGAGGGAGCGGAGGAGGTTGCGGCGCATGCCTTGCTCGACCTGGGCCAGGGCGCGGGCGGCGTCGTCGATCCAGTCTACGGTGAGGCCCTGGGCCATGCGCTCGAGCTCGGCGGCGAGGTCCAGGTTGCGGATCAGCTGCGGCGTGCCGGCGATCATCAGCATCAGGTCTTCGATGACGCTGCCCAGGGCGCGCAGCAGGTTGATGGTCTTCTCCTGGCCGTCGGCGCCGGCGCGATAGCTCTCGGTGGCGTGGAAGAGCTGGGTGAAGTCGGGTTCGCGCAGGGCGGTGCGCAGCAGGACGAGGGCATCCTGGCGGCTGGCCAGATAGACGCCCAGGTCGATGGTCAGCGCGCGGCCCACGGCTCCTTCGGCCAGGCGGGCGGCCAGGGCACGGTCGCGGGGATTGAGTTCCGGACGGCGGTGCGTCAACAGGGTTTCAAGATCGGAGGAGGGGATGGCGCCCAGGCGGTGAAGCACGGCTCGGGAGCGGATGGTGGGCAGCAGCTCCTGGGGATTCTCAGTAAGCAGGATCAGCGAGGTGTGCTCGGGCGGTTCTTCCAGGACCTTGAGCAGGCTGTTGGCCGCTTCCTTCATGAAGGCGGAGGAAGTGAAGATCGTAAAAGTGCGGCGCGCCTCGACCGGGGGGCGGTAGTAGGCGACGTGGATGACCTGGCGGACCTGGCCCATCTTGATGAGCAGTTGGGGCGGGTCGGGCGGGACGATGAGCACGTCGGGGTGGGTCTGGATGAGGATGCGGGTGTCGCGCTTGTCGGTGTCGCGCATGGCCTCGCGGGCCTCGACTGCCTCGGCCACGCGCTGTTCCAGGTTGGCCGATTCGCCGATGCGGGTGCAGTTGGAGCAGACGCCGCAAAAGTCGGGTAGTCCGTCCGATTCAGTGGGATGGAGGCAGTTGACGGCCTGGGCCAGCATCAGCGCCAGCGTGTATTTGCCCGCCCCGCGCGGCCCGGCCAGGATGAGGGAATGGGGAAAGCGCTGTGCGCGGATGCTCTCGCGGAGATGGGTGACGGTTGCCGGGTTGCCGAGAAATTCCTGAAATCCCACGATTCGAGTCTAGAGCATGGGCAGGGTGCGTTGTCGAGGGAGCGCGGAGAAGGGCGCATGTTCCCGCCGCGTCCCGCGCGGACGCGGAGGCTGGGGGCGGAAGACAGAGGCTTATCGATTTAGTAGTCTATTGCAGTACGGGAGGTCACCCCATGCCCCATTCAATCCGCACGATCTCTCAGCAAAAACAGCGCATTCTGCTCACCGGCCTGACGGTTGCGGCGGGTCTGCTGGCCGCCGCCTGGCTGCTGCCCCTGGAGAAGAGTGCGTCGGCAAGCGCTGACCGCCCCGCATCCATCCCCGATACAGGACGGACAAAGTCTCCAATTTCCATCGATTACCCGGAGGACGGCTCCATCTTTCCTCCCGGCATTACGCCGCCCACGTTCATCTGGCGGGACGCAGCGGCAAGTTCCTGGCAGATCAGCGTCACCTTCGCCAACAAGGCGCCGGCCATCCACGCGCAATCGGATGGCGAACGCATGAAGATCGGTCCCATCGATCCCGAGGCGGTTTCAGAGAACAACGAGCTGCCGAAACTGACCGCGCAGCAAGCCGCGTCCTGGACCTGGACCCCCGACGCTGAAACCTGGGCGGCGATGCAGTTGCACTCCACCGAGATGCCGGCCACAGTGACGATCACCGGCTACCGCAACGGGCAGGTCATTTCTTCTCCGCGGCACATGAGCTTCACCACCTCGCGGGACCCGGTGGGCGCGCCGATCTTCTACCGCGATGTGCCGCTGATGCCCAGCGAAGGCAAGGACGGGACCATTCAGCCGCTTTCCGCCGCCTCGGTCCATTTGATCCGCTGGCGGCTGCGCGATATTCGCCAGCCCAGCAGCCACGTGGTGCTGAAGGACATGCCCACCTGCGTGAATTGCCATTCGTTCTCGATGGATGGCAAGACGATGGGCATCGACGTGGACGGGCCGAACAACGACAAGGGGCTGTATGCCATTACGCCCGTGCAAAAGCACATCTCGATTCAGAACCGGAATGTGGTGCAGTGGAACACCAACGGGCAGGTGGGCAAGACGCGCGTGGGCTTCATGTCGCAGGTGTCGCCCGACGGCAAGTATGTGGTGAGCACGTTCTCTCCGCCGTCGCTGGACTTTGCCAAGAGCTATTACACGATCAACTTCAAGGACTATCGCTTTTTGCAGGTGTTTTATCCGACCAAGGGAATTCTGGAGTGGTATAGCCCCAGCGCAGGCCGGCGTCAGCCGCTGCCGGGCGCCGACGATCCGCGTTATGTGCAGACCGGCGGCGTGTGGAGTCCGGGCGGGAAGTACATCGTGTTTGCGCGCGCCCTGGCCAAGGAGCCGCGCTTGCCGGCCCAGAAACCGGCGATGCGCGCCAACGATCCCGAAGAGACGCAAATCCAGTACGACCTTTACCGGGTGCCGTTCAATGGCGGCAAGGGAGGCGTAGCCGAGCGCATTGTGGGCGCGTCGCGGAACGGCATGAGCAACAGCTTTGCCAAGGTCTCGCCGGACGGGCGCTGGATTGTGTTTGTGCAGGCCCGCAACGGCGAGGTGATGCGGCCGGACAGCCAGCTCTACATTGTGCCGTTCCAGGGAGGCGTGGCGCGGCGGCTGCGGGCCAACACGCCGCTGATGAACTCCTGGCACAGCTTTTCGCCCAATGGCCGCTGGCTGGTGTTTTCGTCCAAGGGGCGCTCGCCGTACACGCAGATGTACCTGACCCACATCGACGCCAACGGCAACGACAGCCCCGCCATCCTGATCGACAATTCCACTGCCTCCAACCGCGCCGTGAACCTGCCGGAGTTTGTGAACATAGCGGGCGACGGAATTGAGGACATCAAAGTACCGGCGGTGGATGTGTACCAGCTGATGGAGAAGGCGATCAAGCTGGAGGAACAGAAGGATTACGCCGGTGCGCTGGCCATCTGGAAGAAGGCCGTGACGCTGGCGCCGGACGATGCCGGCGTGCAGAACGATCTGGCGGCCAATCTGTATATCGGCGGCGATATCGGCGGGGCGATCGAACACCTGCGCGAAGCCATCAAGATCAACCCCTGGCTGGTGCATAGCCACTTCAACCTGGGCGCGTTTCTCATGGAGCAGGGGCACCCGGAACAGGCCTTGCCGGAACTGAAGACGACCCTCTCCCTCGATCCGCGGTTCCCTTCGGGAGAAGAGGCCCTGGCCGATGTCTACGGCCTGCTGCACAAGGACAATGAGGCGCTGGTCCACTGGCGCAAGGCGATCGCTCTGCAACCCAGGGACGTGAATGATCTGGTGGGCGCGGCGCGGATTCTGGCCAGTTCCCACGATGCGGCGGTGCGCAACGGGAACGAGGCCGTGGCGCTGGCATCGAAGGCCAACGACCTTACCGCGGGCAGCGACATGACGGTGCTGGACACGCTGGCGGCCGCCTATGCCGAGGCAGGCCAGTTTCCGCAGGCGATCGACTCCGACAATCGCGCCTTGGACCTGGCCGTAGCCAAGGGAGACAATTCCATGGCAGAGGGAATCCGCTACCGGATGAGCCTCTACACGAAGAGGACGCCTTACCGGAATTAGGGCGGTGGTCGAGCAGGTCTCTGACCGCGTGGTTTCGCGCTTTGAGCTCATGCTTTCCCAGGTCCCAAAATCGGGACCTGGGGCACCCGCACGAACCACCTGCGGTGGGGCTGAGGAAATCACGAAGGCGCCAGGGGGAGATGTCGCATGATGTTGAGGACGGTGATTGGCATGGTGGCTCTGGGAGTTTCAGGCGGAGTGTATGTGCAGGCGCAGACAACTCCTGCCCAGTTGCCGGGGCGCGGGTTGGCGCAGCACGATTTTCTGTACGCGGGGGAGTCGCATGACCGGAACATCTTCATCGTGCGCGGGGGCAGGGTGGTGTGGAGCTACAGCGACCCCGGCGGCAAGGGCGAGATCAGCGATGCGGTGATGCTGTCGAACGGGAATGTGCTGTTCGCGCACCAGTTCGGGGTGACGGAGATTACGCCGGAGAAGAAGGTAGTGTGGAATTACGACGCCCCTGCCGGCCACGAGGTGCATACCGCGGCGCCCATCGGCAAGGATCGCGTGCTGTATATCCAGAACGGCGCCCCGGCCCTGCTGCGCGTGGTCAACAAGGCGACCGGCGCGGTCGAGAAAGAGATCACGCTCCAGACCAAGCACCCGCCCAGCACCCACGGGCAGTTCCGGCACGCGCGGCTCACCGCGCGGGGCACGCTGCTGGTGGCGCACATGGACCTGAACAAGGTGGTGGAGTACGACGCGCAGGGCAATGAGCTGTGGTCGTTTCCGGGCAACGGCGTGTGGGGTGTGACTCCCCTCAAGAACGGGAATGTGCTCATCACGGACCGCGAAGGGGTGCGTGAGGTGACGCGGCGCGGCGACACGGTATGGAACTGGAGCCCGGCCGATGCACCCGGCTACAAGTTTGCCAGCCTGCAACAGGCGTGGCGGCTGCCCAACGGCAATACTGTGGTGAACAACTGGGTGAACGCGTGGAGCACCGCTGCGAAGGATATGGAGGGGACAGTGCAGGCGATCGAAGTGACCCCGTCCAGACAGGTGGTGTGGGCTCTGGCCTCGTGGACCGAGCCCGCCAACCTGGGGCCGGCCACGACGATCCAGTTTCTGGATGAGCCCGCGGCGGCAGAGGATGTGCACTTCGGAGAGATCAGGTAGGCGCTTGGGTGCGGCGTGAATCCAAGGTCTCCCTATCGAGAGCTGGGGCGCGCACACCCTGCAAAGACTGAGGGCTTCTCACTTGCCGGGCTGCGCTGCCGGTGGTAGAGTGCCGCTCAGCCAGCCCATGCGGGGGCTGTGCCCTTCATGGAAGGAAGCAATGGCAATCCAGCTCAAGAGGATGTACTTCGATTTTGTCGCCCGCGACTACTCGACCAACCACCCGGAATTCGATGTGATCTCTGGAAGTCACAAGAGCGCCGGCGGAAAAACTCCCGCGGGCTGTGCATCGTGGAACCAGGGAAAGGCGTTTACCCTGCGTTGTTATCTGAGCCTGCAAGGCGATGACAGCCCGGTGGCCTCGTCGAAGAGACTGTCTTTCTCTGAAACCCCTGAAACGGGTGCGGAACGGACGGCCTACCGCTATGACTGGGCATTTGGAATCACGCTCATCGAGGGGTTCTATTGGGATTGGAGAAAGGAACTTGCCGACGACGGAGCCCTGGCCATTCATCTTGTGTTGAAGCCCGAGCCCTTTGAAGGCGGCCCGGAAGCGATTCCCGTGGCGGCGATTCTGAGTACGCTGCACCCTTCCAAGAACACCAGGAGTCTTTGGGAGCAGACGCTGCCGATGGTTCCCAAGGCCGCAGCGGAGATGGCCAAGACCGGCGCGTCGGCGCTGCCGCTGCTGAATTATCTCTCCAGTGGCCTGATGTTCGGGTCGAACGTTCTGGCGTCCTACACCGACAACCAGAGGAACTGGTTTCTCTACCAGTTTCTGGATGAAAAGCTGCAATGTCCGGTGGTGGAATGGAGAATCAGCAAAAAAGTTCTGATCGAGTATGGGCCGCTGATCCGGGGCACGCTTTTTCTTTCCTTCCAGAACCCGGCCAGGCAAAAAGACAGCGCGGTGCGGATTCTGTTGAGGCCGCAGATTCGCTATTGCCAGACCGACGATATCTGCTACATCATTCCGACGCAGAAGTTGGAGGCCAAGGAGCAGGTTTTTCTGGATGTGCGCCCCACGGGACGGGAAGATGCGGGCGCGTAGCTGGGGGCTGGCCGAAAAGCGATAAGAAGCTGTGGTTATAAATACCCCGCCCTAACCGATTCGCAAAAAACGCGAAGGCACCCCACGGACGAAGAGCTGTCCGTGGGGGCCCGGCGAATCGGTGAAGGTGGGGCATCCGGCTTGCTGAGTGTATTCTCTCCCACCCATCGCAAAGTGCGCGATGGATGGGGCACCCGCGGGTTCAACAAAACAAGGAGCGCTTGCTGAGTGTGTGTTCTCCCACCCATCGCAACGTACGCGATGGATGGGGCACCCGGCATGTTCTCCCACCGATCGCAAAGTGCGCGATGGATGGGGCACTTTGCTGCCAAATCCAAGAACCACGATTCAGTCGCCCTGGCCCATGGTCAGCAGGCGCTCGGCGACGGCTTCGACAACCTGCTCGTGAACCTCATCGATGCTCAGGTTGCCGGCGATGCAGACGACGCGGTCGGGTTCACGGGCGGCAATCTCGTGGTATTTTTGCCAGACGCGGCGATAGAAGGCGTCCTGCTCCTGCTCGAAGCGGCCTTCATCCTGGCCGGTCGCGGCGCTGACGCGCTCATTGCGGCGGCGGGCGCGGTGCAGGCTGGATTCGAGCGAGGGTAGCAGCAGCAGGGTCAGGTCGGGTTGCAGGTTGCCGCAGATGAGGCGGTGCAACTCCAGCACGGTCTCCGAGCCCAGTTCGCGGCCGCCGCCCTGGTAGGCCTCGGTGGAGTCGGTGAAGCGGTCGCAGAGGACGATCTTGCCGGCGTCCAGGGCGGGCGCGATGATCTCGGCAATGGCCTGGGCGCGGTCGGCGAACATGAGCGCCATCTCGGTCATGGGCGCCAGGGCCGTGGAGCGGGAGTCGAGCAGCAGGGTGCGGATGCGGTCGCCTGCGGCGGTTCCGCCGGGCTGGCGGGTGAGGACGAGGCTGCTTTTCGCATCCCAGGCCTCGGAAGCGACGCCCCCTTCGACAAGCTCAGGGAAGGCTTTCGACAAGCTCAGGGTATGCTCCGGGGCACCCGCAGGGCTTGCGGCGCAGGTAGCCAGCCGACTCTGCCAATGGCGTTCAAGCCAGGCGGCCAAGCGTTTGATTTGGGTGGTCTTGCCGGAACCGTCAAGGCCTTCGAAGGTAATAAAGAGACCGCGGGACATGGGGTGAGTCTACCACCGGAACAAAGTAGGAGACGATGCCGCTTCCGTTGTGTTACAAGAGGTTAAATTTGAACGTTGCAGGAGGCAGGCGACTGCACTCCACTGGAGTTGAAACAAATTGAATTCTCGCACGTTACTCAGACTCTCCGTTTGCGGCTGTTTCGCGGCCGCCATGCTCCTCGGCAGCCGGCTCGATGCCCAACACCTGACGCTGGAGGGTCAAACCGGCGGGTTTCTGACGCCCACCGCCTACGTCGTCTATACGGATAAGGGACATGTCTTTTCTCATCCCGCCGTGGGCTACCACTTTGTGAATACCTCGAATGTGATCGGCAATGTGCAGACGGTCAGCTTTGTTGAGGGATTCGCCAACCGGGCGGAAGTGGGCTATACGCGCAGCATCCACACCCTGGGCAACAGCGCGGCCTTCAGCAGCCTGTGGAACTATGACGGGATGAACATCTTCAGCGGCAAGGTGGTGGCGCTGAAGGAGGGCACGGGCGGCGAACTGGTGCCGGGCATCGCGGTGGGCGGCATTGTGCGTACCGGGGATCACTTTGTGTCTGGCGCGCTGAACAAGGAACTGGGCCTGGGCTCGGACACCGCCAACACCAACGAGGATTTGTACATTGCGGCGACCAAGACCTGGCTCAAGCCGCCTCTGCCGCTGCTTCTGAACTTTGGCTGGAAGGCGACCAACGCCTCGATCTTCGGGCTGGGCGGCCAATCCACTCGCTTTGGCGGACGCGCGTTTGGCGGCGTCGGAATCCCGCTGCCGCTTGGTCACGGCCTGGCTGCCGTGCCTTCGGCTGGCTTTACGCAGGAACAGCCGCAGGTGAAGAACCTGGGCGCCATCCTGGTGGGCGGCAAGGCGCATATTCCTACGACCCTGGACTATGCCGTGCGCATCACGCAGAAGGAGAAACCGCACTTCAGCTTTGACATCGGCATTGGACAAGTGGCCGGGAATATCGGACAGACCGCGGTGGCAACCGGCTTGCCCGCGCCCTATCCGCCGGTGGTGCTGGTGCCGGTGGATCTGAAGGCGCGCAAGGTGCTGGGCATGGGCCTTAGCTACCGCTACTGAGCGTAACTGGAAAGACGGAAGCAGAAGAGCCACCTGTGCAGATTTGACCAGACCGGGCAGCGGCCCCGGCCTAGTCTGTCTGCGTCGTTCCCAATTCCTCGCCTGAGCGGTGCAGGTTGCTTTCTCAGCAGGGATGGCAGGGAAGGACCAGGAGGCTTTTTCCATGCAACTGTTCCGCGCTGCGCGCTGGCTATTGCTGGCGCTGTTTTTCTCTGCCATTCCGGTGTCTTCGCACGCACAAATCGTCATCAGTGTGGGGTTTGCGCCGCCGGAACTGCCGGTTTATGTGCAACCCATCTGCCCTGAACCCAACCTGATGTGGGTTCCCGGCTACTGGGCCTATTCCAATGACGATGGGGATTACTACTGGGTTCCCGGCACATGGGTGCCGGCTCCCTATGAGGGCGCTCTCTGGACCCCCCACTGGTGGGGCTGGTCCGGTGGCCGCTATATGTTCCATGAGGGCTACTGGGGCCGCCACGTGGGCTACTACGGCGGCGTGAACTACGGCTTCGGCTATGGGGGCATCGGCTTTGCCGGCGGTGAATGGCGCGGCAACTCCTTTGCCTACAACACCGCGGTGATGCATGTGAATGAGACTGTCATTCACACCACCTACATCGACCGGACGATTGTGGAGAGAAACACCATCGTCAACACCAACCATGTGGCCTATAACGGCGGTCCGGGCGGCATCAAGCACGCCGCAACTCCCCAGGAACTGGTTGCGGTGCATGAAAAGCACGCGCCTCCAACCACTTTCCAGATGCAGCATGTGACTGCGGCCAGGGCCGACAAGGCCTCGTATGCCAAGGCCAACGGCGGGCATCCGAAGAATGTGGCTGTCGCCAGGCCGCTGGGCGCGGAAAAGCGCGCTGTTCCGGCAGCAGCGAAGACGGAACCCAAGGCAGAGTCGAAGACTGCGCCCAAGACCGAGCCAAGGGCCACGCCCAAGGCTGAACCGAAGACTGCACCGAAGCCGGAGGCGAGGACTGCGCCGAAGGCTGAGCCAAGGGCCACGCCCAAGGCTGAGCCGAAGACAGCACCGAAGCCGGAGGCGAGGACTGCGCCGAAGGCTGAGCCAAGGGCCACGCCCAAGGCTGAGCCAAGGGCCACGCCCAAGGCTGAGCCGAAGACTGCACCGAAGCCGGAGGAAAGGACTGCGCCGAAGGCTGAGCCAAGGACCACACCCAAGGCTGAACCGAAGACTGAATCGCGGCCGGCGCCAGCGCCACATGCTGCGCCAGTGCCGCATGCTGCTCCCGCGCCGCAACACGCTGCTCCAGTGCAGCATGCTGCGCCAGCGCCACACGCTGCTCCAGTGCAGCATGCTGCTCCCGCGCCACACGCTGCTCCAGTGCAGCATGCTGCTCCCGCGCCACATGCTGCTCCCGCGCCGCATGCTGCTCCAGCGCCACATGCCGCGCCCAAGGAAGAGTCCAAACCGAAATAGGGCAGATAACGCGGAACCTGCCGTCCCAACCCCAAAAGCCCACGGTCAGCCGTGGGCTTTTGGGTGTTCCGAGCATCAACACAGCGCCGGGCGGAGCATCCTCAAATCCCGTGCAACTTCTGCGGACGAATGGGGTTGGAAATGGGGTAGTCTATTGGCGCAATTGCCTTTCGACCTTCATCGTCTTGAAACTAACAGGAGGCTTCAACATGCACGTATTTCGCTCCGCGCGCTGGCTTCTTTTGGCGCTGCTCTTTGCCGTCGTTCCCGCTTCATCTTTTGCCGGAGTTTTCATCAGCGTCGGCTTTGCACCGCCCGTGCTTCCGGTTTACGAACAACCTCCTTGTCCGGAGCCAGGGCTTATGTGGACGCCCGGCTACTGGGCCTACGGGGAGGATGGCTACTTCTGGGTTCCCGGCGCCTGGGTGCCGGCACCCTATGAGGGTGCGCTGTGGACGCCCGGCTACTGGGGCTGGTCCAACGGGATGTATGTGTTCAATGAAGGCTACTGGGGCCGGCACGTAGGCTATTACGGCGGCGTGAACTACGGCTTCGGTTACATGGGCATCGGCTTTGTGGGCGGCCGGTGGCACGGCCACGATTTTGAATACAACACGGAAGTGATGCGCGTGGACGAAAGGCGCGTCCACTCTACCTATATGGATCGCGCGATTGTGGACAGATACACGGTTGCCAGGGGTAGCCGTGTAGCCTTCAGCGGCGGTCCGGGCGGCATCCGCCACGAAGCCGGTCCCGAGGAGCGGATGGCCGAGCGGGATCAGCACATGCGCATCACGAGCTTCCAGCAGCAGCATGAAGCCGCGGCCCGGACCGACAGAGGCGCATATTTCCGGAGCAACGGCGGCCGTCCGCAGAACCCGGCGGTAAGCAGGCCCATGCAGATGGAGAATCATGGAGCACCTGCGATGCGGCAGATGCCGCAGGAGCAGGCGCGGCCCATGCCACCGGGAGAGGTGCAGGGGCGTTCAACGCCGCAGGGGCATCCGGCGTATCAGGGGCAGCCACAATCGCGGCCGATGCAAGAGTCGCGGCCTGCGTATCAGGCTCAGCCGCAATCGCGACCGATGCCGCAGGAGCACGCCGCACCACAGCAACATGCGGCTCCACAGCAACATGCAGCGCCCAAGAAGGACGAGTCCAAACCCAAGGGACACTAACGGCCAGGAATCATTTCCAACCACAAAGGCCCACGGTCAGCCGTGGGCCTTTGTGCGTCTGGAGAAGGACGGCGTAGTCCGATTACGTTCTACTCACTGTGCGGCCTGAGCTTGAAGCAGCGTAAGCGTTCACGCTGCCGGGTGGCGTTTGCCCGGATGGAAGAAGCGGGGGGCACAGATTCGGCAAAAAGCCGAAATACCCCACACGGACAGAACTTCTTGCAGACAGTTGTGTTCCCACTGGGGTAGTCTCTCTCTACGCAGCCGGGTTTTGGACTCAATAGCGGCTTTCTGCACCATTCCGGAACCGGTGGCGGATCGATTTGGAGGCCTCCCCGCCTCCTTTTGCATACAACTTGGCCGGGTACAAGTTCCGTGTGACTGGAAGCTGCATCCCGATCAAGCACACCAAGCCCTCGTATTGCTCGGGGAATATTCGATTCCTTCAGCGGACCAGGCACCGGGCTCCGGAGGTCATTCTCATGCAACAGTTCCGCTCTATGCGCTGGCTCATGCCGGCGCTGTTGCTCTCTCTGATTCCAATGTTGTCCAACGCGGGAGTCTTGCCTGGCATGGGATTTGCTCTGCATGTGCTGCCGGTTCTAGGACAGGCGGCAACAGCGGCGGACGCTGCGCCCGCAGCCCAGCAGCAAGCGCCGGAGAAGGCGCCGGCCAATCGCAAGCATCTGAATGTGAGCGTGGGGCCTCTCAGGATGCACCTGCCGATTTCGGGTAAGCGACCGGTGGCGGCCGCCGCCACGGCGGCGAACGGCGCGAACAACGGCGGCAGTCGCGCGGATGTTCGCGTTGAAACGACCAACACTGGCGCGCAGAAGGCTGGAGCGCCGCAGCAGCCTCGGACGCCGGCCCCTGGAACCACCCCCCAGCAACAGGGATTAAGCACTGCGCCGATCGCTGGCATTGCCGGAGGTGTAGCGACTCAGCGCGAAACCCTGATTCAGCAGCCATCAAGCGAAGACAATAGCAAGCCGTTTACCATCAAGGGCGATGACCAGCAGGCCTATCAACCTCCCCAGGGAATTGACCCCGCGAACGGGAGCCGCTGGGATGAAGATACCCAGAAGCCGATTAGGTTCCGCTGGACGCCGGTGATTCCCAAGCCGCAGGAGCCGGTAACCTATCGCGTGACGGTGTGGCAGTTGATGCAGGGGCAAACCGGCGCACAGGCGATGAAGGCCAACCAGCCGATTATCACCAAGGATGTGGATGAGCAGGGCCGTATCAATCCAGCGATCGAAGAAGGACGGTCGATGACGGCTCCGGGATTGGGAACGGGCAAGCCGCAACCGGCCGACAATCCGATCACCGCCATCAACATCACTCTGCCGGCCAATCCGGACGACTCGAAGAAGGTGAATGGCACCACGGGCGGCGGCACTGGGAAAGCGCAAGGGTATATGGCAGGCGTGATTAACGGGCACATCCAGGCCGATAAGCGGGCGCCAAATCAAAATGGAAAGGCCACGCGGCAGGCGGGATCGCAGCTCAATACGAATGCGCGTTCGGTGGCAGCTCCGGGATCGGGAACGGGCAAGCCGCAACCGGCCGATAACCCGATCACCGCCATCAACATCACTCTGCCGGCCAATCCGGACGCGAATGTAAAAGTGAACGGCACCACCGTTTCCTCGGGCACGGCGTCGTCAATGAGCAAAAACAAGGTAGTCGAAATCCACGAGAAGCAATCGCCCGAGGAAAGTGCCGTCAAGCCCTCTACGGGAAACGGAAACCACCCCACGCAGCAGCCGGGAGTTGTACGCGGGAACATCTTTGGAGATGGCGGCGCAAACAGAACAGCGGCGGGACACCGCGGCACTGAACAGACGCACAATCCGAACGGAAAGGCCGCCGAAACATTCACGGTGACGAACGCGGGAGGCTCGCCCACCAGCTCTCTGGACACCAGGCCACCGAAGGCGCAGCAGCCGGGGCAGGAGCGGGGCGTGATCAACAAGGGCCTCCCCATTACGAATAAAAACATCGAGCCCACCGAACGGCCCAAGTTTCCGCATGAGACGGCGACGCCAAGCTCGGCTACGCCTATCTCCATCGAACATGATCCAGCGGGCATGGCCGCTCCAGGCACGACACCCGGGGGACCCGCTCCGCCAGCCAAACCCGCAAAGAAGAAATCGAAAATTGGTATTCATGTGGTGTTTTAAACACGCACCCTCAACCATCGAGGCCCACGGGTAGCCGTGGGCCTCGATGCGTAGGGGCGAAATCGCGGGATCTATGTGGTTGCGGGCTCGATGCCGGCGATTTCCACTTCCAGGCCGCCGTATTCGGGGTGATCGTTTTCGCGGATCTTGTAGGCGATGTCGATGAGCGAGCCTTTGGCCAGGCCCAGGGCGGCGGCGCGGGCGGCCAGGTCCCAGCCCACGGCGCGGATGGCTCCGCTGGACCCGGCCAATGCAGGAGAGGGACCATCGGGGGCGTCCTGGGCCAGTTCCAGGCGGATGTGGCGCTCTTTCATCAAGCGCGGGGCGGAAAGCAGGCGCGCCTTGCGGGCCACGAACAGGGGCTCGGCGTTGCCGTGGCCCAGCGGCTCCAGCTTGCGCAGCCATCCGGCCAGCACGGGCGTAATGCGGTCCAGGGGCAGCTCGGCGTGAATGTGGAGGAGGCGTTCCGGCTGGCGTGCGGCCAGGCGCTCTTCGGCATAGAGGCGTAGGCGGCGCTTCAGCTCGGGCAGGGCTGCGGAGGGCAGGGCAAAGCCCACGGCAAAGGCGTGGCCGCCGAAGCGGGTGAAGAGATCGGCGCAGCTTTCGATGGCGTCGAGCAGTTGGAAACCGTCCACGGAGCGGCCGGAACCGCTGGCCACGCCGTCCTCGACGCTGATGACGATGGCCGGCTTGGCGGTGCGCTCGACGACGCGCGAGGCCAGGATGCCGATGACGCCGCGGTGCCAGCCGTCGCCGTCGATGACCAGCAGGCGATCGGCGGCCAATTCGGGATCGGTGGCCAGGCGGGCCTCAATGGCGGTGAGCGCGGCGGCCTCGGTAGAGCGGCGCTCCTGGTTGAGGCGTTCGAGTTTGGCGGCCAGTTCCGCCGCGCGGGCCTGGTCGCGGGTGGTAAAGAGTTCGATGACCTCCGAGGCCACGTCCATGCGCCCGGCGGCGTTGATGCGCGGGGCCAGGCGGAAGGCTATGTCGAAGCCGGTCAACTGTTTGGCGGCGGGATCGAGGGAGGCCACGCCGAACAGGGCGCGCAGGCCTGCGCCCACCGGCTTGCGCAGTTCTCTGAGGCCCAGGGCGGCAATCACACGGTTCTCGCCCTTGAGCGGAACGGCGTCGGCGATGGTGGCAATGGCCGCCATCTTGAGAAAGCTGGGCAGGGTTTTCTCGCGGGTGCGGGCGGGGTCGCGCCGCTCCAGCACAGCCTGGGCCAGCTTGAGGGCGATGGCCGCGCCGCACAGCGATTTCTCAGGGTAGGGGCAACGCGGCTGGTTGGGATTGAGCACCGCAAGGGCCACGGGCATGGCGTCGCCCGCCTGCAGCAAATGGTGGTCGGTGATGATGAGGTCCAGGCCCAGGTCGCGGGCGGTTTCGGCCTCGGCAAAGGCGCGCATTCCGGTATCGACCGTGATGACCAGGCGGGCGCCCTCGGCATGGGCCGCCGTGAGCACGCTGGATTGCAGACCGTAGCCCTCGAGCAGCCGGTGGGGCACATGGAAGCGGGCCACGCCGCCCAGCATCTCGATGGCGGTCTTGAGCAGGACGACGGCGGTGGTGCCGTCCACGTCGTAGTCGCCATAGAGCAGCACCGGCTCACGGCGCGCAATCGCCGCTTCAAGCCGCTCAACGGCCGCAGTCATGCCCAGCATCTGGAAGGGATCGTGGAGATGGGTGATTTCAGGGTTCAGGAAGGTGAAGGCGTCTGCGGCGTCAACAATGCCGCGGCCTGCCAGCAGCTCGGCCAGCACCAGGGGCAGCCGCGCCGCCTTGGCCAGGGCCGCAGCCTCAATGGGATGCGGCTCGGCCAGAATCCAGCGCTGGCGCAGCAGACTGCGCGGCGGCGCCGGGGGGTGTCCCGCCGCAAGAGGCGAGACTGCGGTACCTGCCGGACCAACTGCGCTCACCCGGCTTACTCGTCCTCGTCGTGATCCCCATGGGCGTCGTCGATGACGATGTCCTGGAAGCTCTCGATGTCTTCGAGCAGGGTCTGGTAGCGCTCATACCATTCGGTGGTGGTTTCGTGGATGAAGACCAGTCCCTGGTAGACGAAGCCCAACTGGATGTAACCCAGCATGCCGGCGTATTTGCGCAGCCATTGGGCTTCCACCAGTTCCGTAGCTTCTTCGTCGGGGAAGTTCATTTCCCCGGCATCGTCGACCAGTTCGTCCAGTTCTTCGCGCTCCAGCGTCATTTCGCTGAAGGTGACAAAGGGAGCGCCGACGTGCTTGGCCATCTCCACAAAGTCTTTCCACGCGTCAGGGTTACCCTGTCCCTCCCACACAATGGAGGGAATGTCCTCGGTGACGTATCCGGGGACGCGGTGCAGGCCGTGGCCTTCAATGAAGGCCACCATGTCGTCTTTCAGAGAGAGAAGGTTATCCGTGCTCATAGTCAAGTATCCATTTTCGCAGATGCGGGCGGGTGGGCGCGCGGCGATTGTGGAAACTTCGCGCTGCGGGGGTGGGGGCTTTATTCTGATGAGAGGGGGATAGCCGCTTGCCCGCATTCGAGCACCACGTCTTTGTTTGCCACAATACCCGGCCCGAAGGTGCGCCACGGCCGTCCTGCACCGCAAATGGAACCAGCGATTTGCACGCCCAGTTGCAGCAACTCTCGAAGGCCGCGGGGCTAGGGGGCAAAGTGCGCATCAACAAAGCCGGTTGCCTGGACCAGTGCGAGCATGGCCCGATGATGGTGGTTTATCCGGAAGCGGTGTGGTACGGCAACGTGAGGCCAGAGGACGCCGCGGCCATTGTGGAGGAGCACCTGGTGGGCGGCCGTCCGGTGGAGCGGCTGCGCGTGGCCGACGAATGCCTGAACACCAAGAACTGCCCGCATCGGAACTGAGCGCCGGGGGCGAGAAGCGGGCAAACCGGACGCGGGCAGGCTGCGCGGACCGGGCTGCTTTGGATTGGCCAGATTCGATGCTACAATCAAACGGTAGATGGCGGCAGTAGTTCAGTGGCAGAACGCCTGACTGTGGCTCAGGATGTCGTGGGTTCGATCCCCACCCGCCGCCCCAATTTAAAATCAATAACTTACGCGGTTTACTTCCTTTCAGCGTGGAATAACGTGCAGTCAGGTGTTTTTATGCTCCCCACTTCGGGGGCACCATCATGGCGCTGCAGCTCCGCCGTCGTCACCGCAAGGAGTGCGAAGCTGCACGCCCGTAGGACTCCAGGAGCGGACAGTTTGAGGAAGGCTGCAGAGGCTGGAAGCGCTGCTCTTGCCAGATTCACGCCTCCGGCAGCATCGTTGGCATGTTCAGACGTCAGTCGACCGGCGAGCGGGAGTGGGACAAGGCACAGGCCGTTGCCGCTGGGTGGCAGACCGACGACTCCACATTGCAGGCGGTGGTTGACAGCAAGGCCGTTGAGGATCTGCCGTTGAATGGGCGCAACTTTGTGCAGTTGGCGCAGGTTGTTCCTGGGGCAAATGAAGGGCCCTCGCACGGCGCTGCAAGCGGCGGGGGCGGCGCCGATTTCCGGCCTTCTTCGTTGCTGGTGGTAAACGGTCAGGCCGACCTGCAAAACAACCACATGATCGACGGCACGGATAACAACGAGCGTTTGCTTGGTCTGCGCGGTGTTCGCACGTCGATCGGCGCAATTTCAGAGGTGAACGTGATGACCGGGCAGTATACGGCGGAGCTCGGCAGAACCGCAGGCGGCGTGGTCAACGTCATCACCAAATCCGGTACCGACCAGTTTCACGGAACGCTCTATGAGTTGCGGGTGTATGGGGAGCAGAAGCAAAACCATGCCGGCCAAAGCTTCTGGGCGCGTGGATATTTTGTGTCGACGGTGGGCCGAGATGAGGCCACGATCCGCGACTACATCCGCGACCAGGAGCAGGAAGACAAGCGGATGGATCAGCTCAACATGTGGAAATGACCTGCCACCGAAAAGGTGGCCCAACTCAACCGGGGCCGCGTTAGCGTCCCCGCTCAAGCCGCTTTGAGCGGCTCACCAAACGAAGCCCCCGGTCCTGGCGGGGGTAATCTCACTCAAAGATGCGCACCTTCCGCTCGTGCAAATACGAGGTCATGCCTCCGGCGTAGCAGATCTTCGGCAGTGTGCCGAAGGCCAGCAGGTACCAGCAACTCAGCCCACCCGCACTCTGAGCCGCATACCGGTCAGTCAGCAGTTCAATGTCCGCCCGGAAATGATAAACAACGCCTTCTCGGGTTCCGGCAATGCCGGGTTAGGCAGAGATACAGACAAGGCGCAGCACCGGCACGATGCTGCTCGCAATCACCAGCCCATTTGGCGCATGCGCCTGAGGATGACCGCGCTGTAGCTATTCATCCGCTCGGGCCGCCGCTTCAGGGGAGCCGGCAGAATCGCCGCAAGCCGTGCCGCCTGTTCCCGGTCGATATTCCGGGCCGCGGTTCGGTCGTAATAGCGGCACGCCGACTCTGCTCCATAAATGCCAGGGCCCCATTCGACCACGTTGAGGTAAAGCTCCAGAATGCGCCGCTTGCCGAGGACGAGTTCTGTCACCGGCACCAAGGTGAACTCCGCACCCTTGCGGAAGATAGAGCCTCCCGTTCCGAAGAAGAGGTTCTTGACGAGTTGCTGCGTCAGGGTGGAACCTCCGCGCGTGCGACCGCCTTCCATGTCCTCTTCGGCGGCGAGTTGGAGCGCGTGCCAATCGAAGCCATGGTGCTGGTAGAAGCGAGCGTCCTCAGCGGCGATGACAGCATGCTGGAAATTGGGGGAGATTTGGCTGAGCGGAAGGAATGTGTAGCGTTCGCGATAGGGCGTGTCGTGTATCCAGGCCTGTAATCGGCGCTGGATGTGCAATGCGGTTGTCGGCGGGTCGATCCACCGTGCGGCCACCAGAGTCAGCGCGGCAAGCGACCAGAGAAGCACCAAAGCGAGGCCAAACCATCGAGCGGAGGAGCGGAGGAAGTTCCTCCGGAGCGGGGTCTTGGGGGGCGTGTCTGGCGTTGTGGCCACACTTCAGGATAGTCGCCTGGGCCGGGTTGCCGCTTATGGAGGATCTTGCGCGCGAACGCGGAACGCCGCGTTCTGTTCAGGCCACCGGGGACAAAGCGCCTTGCTGCTGAAAGCCATTGAGAGCTGCGACAAAGATAAGGTGGGACTCGCGCCGAGAGGCCGACAGCCGAGGGAGGGGCTTGCAGGCAGTTGTCGATTGCGGGCGGAAGACGGGTAAATGGCGCTCGGCCAGGGGAGGGTGGATGCCTGCGCTGCGCGGCCAGCAAAAGAACGCCGGGGCAAGTGGGCCCCGGCGATGCGCGTGCAACGCAATGAACTCTATATTCAATTCCGATCCCCAGCCGCGAACCCTGCCCCAATCCTCACGCCGTCCAGGTGTCTGACCACGTGATTTCGTGATTTTGGTTCGTGTTTTCCCAGGTTCCAAAAGCGGGCCTGGGGCACCCCGGTTGGTACCACTTCAAGCGGTCGGATACCTGGATGCCCGCGCCTCTTTTCTGGCGCGGGGCGAGCCGAAGGCGATTGGCCCCACCGCAGGTGGTGGTCAGGCGGCGGTGTCGGTGCGAACCTGGTGCGGGGCGCTCAACTGCTGGCGGAGGTTGCCGGCCAGATCGGCCACCACGCGCAGCTTGTCGGCCACGGGCGCGGGCACCTCGCTTCCGGAAAGTGCCAACTGGGAGTGCAGCAGCAGGCCGGCGACCGTGGTCTTCAGTTCGTTCTCGATGGCCGCCGCCGCCGCCCGGCGGGCCAGGGTCTGCTCCCGCTCCCGGCGGTGCAGGGCGGCGCGAATCTCCCGGATCAGACGGGCCGCTCCGGAGAGCGCGAAGTTGATTTGCAGGGGAATCGCCAGTCCGGCGCGGTCCCAGATCGCCTCGGCGGCAGCCGGATCGCACTCGGCCATGGTCTCGTCCACCACCACGGCGGCAAACTCCCGTTGACGCAGCGCGGCCAGCGCGGCCTTGCGCCCCTCCGCCACTTCGACCTCCATGCCCAGTTGCGCTCCCACCACGGCGGCGCAATTGCGGGCGCCTTCGATTCCGGTCACCATCAGAATGTTCATTCCAGTTCCTCGTTCGCTTTCCAGACCCGGCCATGGCCGGGAGTTGCTCCTGCAAGGCGCGCAGGCTCGATTGCAAAAGGTTCGTGGCTCTTTCCTTGATTATCCGATGGGCATCGTGTTACCCCACCCGGGCCGCAAGAGCAAAGACGCGGTGCCCAGAGGGCGCCCAGGTGGGGCACCCCGCATGAATTGAGGAATCGTTCTACTCGTCGCGCAGCGGATCGGCGATGCCGTATTCCTTGAGCTTGCGGTAGAGCGTGGTCTTGCCGATGCCCAGCAGCTTGGCGGCTTGCAGCTTGTCGCCATGGAGGGTGCGAATGGCCCCCAGTATGGCCTGGCGCTCCAGATCGGCCAGAGTAGACACTTCCGGCGCGACCCCCTCCGCGTCCGCTTCGCCGGCGGAGGCGGCCACGCGCCGGGCTTCCAGGCCCTGCTGCTGAAGCTGCGTGGGCAGGTCGCCTAGATGCAGGATCGGTCCGGAGGAGAGGGCGCAGGCCCGCTCGACCGAGTTCTCCAGTTCGCGCACGTTGCCCGGCCAGTCGTGGCGCATCATGGTGCGCAGCGCTTCGTCGCTCAACGTGAACTTGGTGCCGTGCTCGCGGCTGATGCGGTCCAGGAAGTGCGCCGCCAGCAGCGGGATGTCTTCGCGGCGGTCGCGCAGGGACGGCAGCCGCAGATTGACCACGTTGAGCCGGTAGAAGAGATCCTTGCGGAAGGTGCCCTTCTCTACCATCGCCGCCAGATCGCGGTTGGTGGCGGCCACGATGCGCGCCTTGATGGGCACGCGGTGGGTGGCCCCGACCGGGCGAACCTCTTTTTCCTGCAAGGCGCGCAGCAGCTTGGCCTGCAAGTCGAGCGAGAGCTCGCCGATCTCGTCCAGAAAGACCGTGCCCCCTTCGGCCGAGACCAATAATCCATCTTTGGAGCGGTTGGCCCCGGTGAAGGCGCCCTTCACGTAACCGAACAACTCGCTCTCGATCAGCGTTGGCACCAGCGAGCCGCAATCCACCGGCAGGAAGGGCTTTTGCGAGTTGGGCCCGTAGGCGTGGATGGTGCGCGCCACCAACTCCTTGCCCGTGCCGCTTTCACCCAGCACCAGCACGGGGTGCGAACTCTGGGCAACTTTCGAGAGGATGCGGTAGAGCTTCTCCATTTCGCCGGAGCGGCCGATCATCGCGCCCAGCCCCTGCGAAAGCCGCAGGCGCTCGCGCAACTGGCGGCTTGCGGTGTCGGTGGTCAGGCTGGCGGCGGCGCGGTCCAGCACCGTCGAGAGCTCGTCCATGGCGAAGGGCTTGGTCAGGTAATCGGAGGCGCCGCAGCGCATGGCCTCGACGGCCGCGTTCACCGATCCCGAGGCGGTCATGGCGATGACCGCGGTCTGGGGGTAGAGCAGCTTGACCTCCGAGACCAGTTCCAGGCCGTGGTTGCTGGCCGCGGGCAGGTTGACCAGCAGGATGTCGGCCGCGCGGCCGCGCAGCAGGCTGCGCGCCTGGCCCAGGTCGCCGGTGCTCTCCACCGCATAGCCCAGGCTGGCGGCGATCTCCGCGCAGGCCGAGCGCACCGCGGTGTCCGCGTCCACCACCAGCAGGTACAGGCGCACCGCCGGCTCCGTGAGTTGAGGGATAAACTCCATGATTCGTGTGTTTGCAACTGTTTCGAGCATTGTATGCGCCTCGCGCTCCGTTGGGTACATGGGATTTGAGATGACCGGTATTTTCCGGGTGTAAGCCGTTTGCTTTTGCGCCCCGGATTCAGAGTTTCCGCAGGGGCAGCTCGATGGTGAAGCGCGCTCCGGTGGGGGTGCGGTTGGCCGCCTGCATGCGGCCGCCTGCGGCCTCCACAATAGAGCGGGAGATGGCGAGGCCCAGCCCGCGATGCCCGGCCGGCCGGCCGCCGTTGGCCGCGGCGCCCTGGGAATGCGTGGTGTAGCCGGACTCGAAGACGCGCTCCAGCGCCTCCGGGGCAATTCCCGGCCCGTTGTCTTCAATGGTCAGCTTCAGCCAGGGAGAGGTCCCCGGCTCCGCGGGCCGCTCGCGCAGGGCAAGCTGCAGCCTGCCGCCGCCAGGCATGGCCTCGGAGGCATTCTTTACCAGGTTCACAAGCACCCTGGTCAGGTCTTCCGCAGTCAGCCGCACCGGCAGCGCGCCACCTTCGATGTCCAGAGTCAAAGCGATCGCGGTCCCGGCCAGGGCGGCCAGCAGGTTGCGGTTGGCCATCATCTCCGCGGCCAGGTTGACAATCGGCTCGGCCGCGATCGGCTCCCATGGAGGGGTCCGTTCCGGCCGGTCAGCGGGTCTGGTCTCCGCCATCCACCCGGCCCGGCTGCCTGCAGCCCCAGGGGCCGCGGCCGCCGCCGGGGTCTCGCGCGTGTCCAGGGCCACCAGCTTCTCCACCAGCCGGCGGCTGGCCGCGGCCACCAGCCGCAGTTCGTTGCCGTAGTGAAGAAACGGGCTGGCCAGCACCCCCGGCTCATCGAGAAGATCGCAATAAAGCCCCAGCGCCGTCACCATGTTTCGGGCGTCGTGCGCCACCTCTGCCAGGCTCTCGCCTGGGCTGCGCAGCGTGGCCAGCGTCTCCACCACCGCCTCCACCCGTTTGCGCTCCGCTCCACCCAATCCTGCCGCCTGCTCCATCTGCCGCATGGTGCGCTCCTTTTCAGAGATCAGAGATCAGAGATCAGAGATCAGCGGTCAGCGCCGCCGTCGATGCCCGTTCCCTCATCCCTGTTTCCTATGCCTGTTCCCTATCCCGCCTTCCCGTTTCTGCCCCGGCGTCCGGGTTTTGTCCTCTTCTGTTACACGCCGCGTGCCAAACCAGAACACCTCCGCTAAGTTCCTCATAAGGAAGGCGATTGCCGTACCTCTCCGAGAGAGCCGGGGAGCGCCCAGGTTGGGCCGTATGTTCCAAAATGGGACAGCCCCCGCTGCGCAAGTCTACCTAAGTTATTTGGATTGATGCGATTATGCCGTCATTCCTGTTTCGGGCTGGGCGGTTTCCGGGTTCCCAGCTTGGGACCGGCCCTTCCCGGCCCGCCGAGCCAGCCTGTTTCCCGTAGAATTCACTTATGCCCATCCCTGCCTCTTCTCCGTTTTTCCGTCCCGGCGGCAGAACTCCTGCCCAACTGCGCCCCCTTTCGCTCCTCCCCGGCTTTGTCCAGACCGCCGAGGGCTCGGTGCTGGTCTCCTTCGGCAACACCCGGGTGCTGACCAACGCCACCATCGAACAGGGCGTGCCGGGATGGCTGCGCAACTCCGGCCGCGGCTGGGTCACGGCGGAGTACTCCATGCTGCCCCGCTCCACCGTCACCCGCACCCCGCGGGAGAGCGAGCGGGGCAAGATCGGCGGCCGCACGCACGAAATTCAGCGCCTCATTGGCCGCAGCCTGCGCTCGGTGGTGGACATGCAGGTCCTGGGCGAGCGGACCGTGATTCTTGACTGCGACGTGATCCAGGCCGACGGCGGCACGCGCACCGCGGCCATCACCGGCGCGGCGGTGGCGCTGGCTCTGGCCTTGAACGCCCTGGTGGCCGCGGGCACGCTGAAGGCTTCGCCGCTCAAGCAACTGGTGGCGGCCACTTCGGTGGGCATTGTGGGCGGGGCGCAACTGCTCGATCTCTGCTATGAGGAGGACTCGCAGGCCGAGGTGGACATGAACGTTGTGATGACCGAAGACGGCGGCCTGATCGAGACCCAGGCCACGGCGGAGAAGGGAAGCTTCTCCCGCGGTCAGCTCAACGAGCTGGTGGATCTGGCCGAAGTGGGGATCAAGGAGATCTTTGCCGCGCAGCGGGCGGTGCTGGGGCGGTAGTTATCACGGTTCCGATCACGGGGCCAGCCTGCTTCTCAAGCTAAAGCATTTCTCCTGTTTCTGTAGAGTGGTTCTCTCGAATCCCACCCTAGCCGCAAAAACAAAAACCCGGCGAGGGTGGGGCACCCAAAGGTCTACACCTTCAGGAGAAACGCTCGAGCGCTGAAGACGGGTACCCCGCCCTTCCGCGATGAAACTGCGGCTGTGCGCCGAGGCCTCTCCTTCGAATGCGTGACTCCAGTCACTTTCTGCCGCGCTCCAAATCACTACTATGGCCCTGGCTGCAAACGGGCTGGCGCCTGAGCGGGGAAGGGAATTGTATGGATCTGGGATTTATTGAGAGCAAGACGTACGACGAGATTTCAGTTGGTGACACAGCCAGCACAGAGCATGTGCTGACCACGGAAGACGCGATGGCCTTTGCCTCGATTTCCGGATTCCACTCCGTTCTGAAGTCTGACGAACTCATTGAGCGTGCAGGGGGCGTGCCTCCTACCGGCCCCAACATGTGGTGCGCCTCACTTGTCTCCGGTCTTTTCAGCATGAATATTCCCGGCCCTGGATGCACGCTGACGAACATTTCGCTCTCGTTCCAGAATCGCATCCGGGTAGGAGATCGCATTCTCGTCAAGGTCGAGGTCACGGCCAAGGAGGACGCGACCAAGGTCGTTACCTTTGATTGCGAGGCAATCAATGGCGTCGGCAAGCCAATCTTCTCCGGTACCGCCCGGCTTCTTGCGCCCCCGGTAAAACTGCGCTGGTCCACCCTGCCCGTGCCTCAGCTCATTGTGAACGATCCTTATCGGCGCTACCATGGCCTGATTGCGCGGGCGACCTCCAAACCGGCCGTCAGGACCGCGATTGCCTGGCCGTGCGACGAAGTATCTCTCGGGGGCGCCATCCAGGCTTTCAAAGACAAGCTGATTGTTCCCGTCCTTGTGGGTTCTGAGGCAAAGATCCGCAGCCTCGCGAAAGCTTTGCAACTCGATCTGGAAACCATCCAGATTGTCGATACCGACGAGAGCCGTACAGCCGCGCTGCGGGCCGTAGAGATGGCCCGTAAGGGCGAGGTCCAGATGCTCATGAAGGGTTCCCTGCACACCGACGAACTCATGAGCGCCGTGGTCTCCCGCGAGGGAGGAATGCGCACCGGGCGGCGCATCAGCCACGTATTCGCTTTGGATGTACCGTCCTATCACAAGACGCTTTTCGTTACCGATGCGGCCGTCAACATCCAGCCGGACCTGGAAACCAAGATCGACATTTTGCAGAATGCCATCGACATGATGCGTACGCTCGAGGTCGCGAACCCCAAGGTGGCAATCCTGTCGGCGGTCGAGTCCGTCAACCCTGCCATACCCTCTACGCTCGATGCCGCCGCCCTGTGCAAGATGGCCGATCGCGGACAGATTACCGGCGCCATCGTCGATGGTCCGCTGGCGTTCGACAATGCCATTTCGAGCGAGGCTGCACGGATCAAGAAGATCAAATCGCCGGTCGCAGGAGATCCGGATCTTCTGATGGTCCCCAACCTGGAGGCTGGAAACATCCTCTTCAAGGAACTTCAATACCTGGCAGGAGCCCTGGCAGCGGGTGTTGTGGTTGGAGCCAAGGTTCCCATCGTTCTTACCAGTCGCGCCGACGGAGAACTGGCTCGAATGGCAAGCTGCGCTCTCGGCGTCCTGCTGGCGAAGCCGGCGCCCCTCCGGGAATAGTTCCGGGCTCACCCGCCCTTCCGCGATGAAACTGCGGAAGTATGGGGCACCCACACCTTTGCGAGGAACCGAAGGGTAGTCTTCCCGCCGAATCTCTGCGAAGGCGGCCCAAAATGGGCATTCTTTATGCGCGTTGTTTGAAACGGGCGCAAGAAAACCCCAGGAGCGAGGTGTTTTTTGCGCGCATGAAGCATACAATCGATAAGGATTTCACGCTGGACTGAGTGGTTGAAGAGCTTTCGATGCAGCGCCGTATATTCAGCTTTTTAATTGTATTTGCCTGTTTGCAGAGCAGTTTTGCCGAGCCGGCCGTCTCCGGGCGGCCTTTGTCCCTCTACATCGTGCGCACCGGGGAACCGTTGCAGGCGCCGTTTGCGCTCTCCTACCGCATGGTCGAGTACGCCCAGATGCGCGGCCGATGGATCGTTCCCGATGTGGGCTACTACGATGGCGGCCACGCCGACGATGCCCTGTGGTTTGCGGGCGCGGGCGCCGAGGTGTATCACGGCGAGCGGGTGACCTTTACCCAGGAAGTGTATGTGTCGCAGGAGGAAGGTGCGGCCGCGCGCAACCAGCGTTCGCTGTGGATATGGCCGGTGCTGGACATGCGCCTCAGGCCGCGGCTGACCGCCCAGGCGGTGGCCTATCCCACCGTGCCGCTGGACCGGGCGGCGCGGTGGGGCTTTGACGTGGATCGCGCCAAGCTGGAGTACGCCCTGCGGCCGCGCCTGCAGGCAGGCGCCGGCTACAGTGCTTCAAAATGCGGCGGGAAGGAGTGGCAGAACAAGCCCTTTCTGACCTCTACGGTGACCAACCGGGCCGGCGACTGGGAGTTCTGGCTGCAGCGGGTGCCGGGCGGCGCGCAAATCCAGGTGCGCTTTCAGCGGGTGCACCCGGGATTCTGAGCAGTGCAAGGCAGGGAGCCGGCCCTTGCCGATCCGGCCCAAAGAGTGATGGCTTTCCTACCCAGAGCGTTTTCTGTTCAAGTGTATCTACTGATCCGGCAACTAAATACTGCGTGGGTGCCCCATCCTTTCCCGCGTTTTGTGCGGGAAAGGGTGGGAAGGAATGTCACTCTTTTCTTGCCGGATCAATAGTGGAGATCTGAATTCATGCTCTCCCCCCCTTGAATCAGAGAACGATTCAAGGATGGGGCACCCAAGTTATTGTTCGGACTCGCATCGAAAACGCTCCGCAAGAACAGAGGCGCGCCGAAGGTGGGGCACCCAGGACTTCCTGCCGTTCGTGAGTGGGCTCCATACAAAGAAAGAACCCCCACGCTGAAAGTGCAGCGTGAGGGCTCTTGGCGGTTTGCAATCGACTGCCTGAAATCAGCCGGCTTTTTCCAGCAGGCAGGGGGTCAGGTCGCGGCGCTCGACCATTTCGCGGGTGATTTCCAGATCGCGGACGCGCTTGTTGTTGGGCAGGTTGTACATCAGGTCCAGCATCAGTTCCTCGAGGATCATGCGCAAGCCGCGGGCGCCCACCTTGCGGGCCAGGGCCTCGCGGGCCACGGAGCAGATGGCGTCCGGGGTGAAGTGGAGGCGGACGTTCTCGTACTCCAGCAGGCGCTGGTACTGCTTGAGAATGGCGTTGCGCGGCTTGGTCAGAATCTCGATCAGCGCCTCCTCGTCCAGTTCGTCCAGGATGCCCATGACCGGCAGGCGGCCCACAAACTCGGGAATCAGGCCGTACTTGATGAGGTCCTGCGGTTCGGTCTTGCGCAGCAATTCCGTATCGCGATGGGAATGGACCGTGGACTCGGCTTCGACGTCGGCAATCTTGAAGCCCAGGGCCTTCTTGCCCACGCGCCGGCCCACCACGCGCTCCAGGCCCACAAACGCCCCGCCGCAGATGAACAGGATGTTGGTGGTGTCGATGGCGGTGAACTCCTGGTGGGGGTGCTTGCGTCCGCCCTGCGGGGGAACGTTGGCTACGGTGCCTTCGAGGATCTTGAGCAGCGCTTGCTGCACGCCCTCGCCACTGACGTCGCGGGTGATCGAGGGGTTCTCGTCCTTGCGGCCGATCTTGTCGATTTCGTCGATGTAAATGATGCCCTGCTGGGCGCGGGTCACGTCGCCGTCGGCGGCCTGCAGCAGCTTGAGGATGATGTTCTCCACATCCTCGCCCACATAGCCGGCCTCGGTCAGGGTGGTAGCGTCCACAATGGCGAAGGGCACGTCGAGCATCTTGGCCAGGGTCTGGGCCAGCAGCGTCTTGCCGGAGCCGGTGGGCCCGATCAGCAGGATATTGCTCTTGGCCAGTTCGACCTCGTTGTTGCGCACCTTGTTCATCTGGATGCGCTTGTAGTGGTTGTAGACGGCCACCGCCAGCTTCTTCTTGGTCTGGTCCTGGCCGATCACGAAGTCGTCAAGGAAGCTCTTCACCTCCTGCGGCTTGGGCAGGTGGGCGGAGGGTGTGGCGGGATTGGCCTCGCCGCGGTCGTCCTCGAGAATCGAGTTGCAGACGGCTACGCACTCGTCGCAGATATAGGCGCGAGGGTAGTCGCTGGGCGACGAGATCAGCTTGGCCACGGCGTCCTGCGACTTATGGCAGAACGAGCAGCGCAGTGCTTCTTCGGGTCCCGTGCGCGTTTTCATGTTTCTACTCCCTTTGGACGAGCTGGTTCAATTCCGCCTAATGCGGCCGGTGAGTTAGGTGCGGGGCCGGTCGATGATTTCGTCAACAATGCCGTATTCCTTGGCTTGCTGCGCATTCATGATGAAATCCCGCTCGACGTCGTGCTCGATCTGATCGAGCGACTGCCCGGTGTGCTTCGCCATGAGGGTGTTGGTGATTTCGCGGATGCGCAGAATCTCGCGCGCGTGAATGTCGATGTCGGTGGCCTGGCCGCTCAGCCCGCCCATGGACGGCTGATGAATGAGAATACGCGAGTTGGGCAGGGCAAAGCGCTTGCCCTTGGTGCCGGCCAGCAGCAGAAACGCTCCCATGCTGGCCGCCTGGCCGATGCAATAGGTCACCACATTGTTCTTGATGAACTGCATGGTGTCATAAATGGCCAGACCGGCGGTGATGGAACCGCCCGGCGAGTTGATGTAAAGCTGCACGTCCTTCTCCGGGTCTTCGCCGGAGAGAAACAGCATCTGCGCCACAATGAGGTTGGCCACCTGGTCGTCGATGGGGGTGCCAAGAAAGATGATGTTGTCGCGAAGCAGACGGGAGTAAATGTCGTAGGCGCGCTCGCCTCGGCTCGTCTGTTCAACCACCATGGGAACCAATGCCATTGGGTTCTTCTTCTCGCTTTTTCCGTTGGGGGCTCTTGTTCCCCGTTTTTTGGTGGCCGCGCGGCCTGTTTTCCCGGCCGCGCGGAGCCTTCCGCCGTCTTAGGCGGGCAGCCGTTCGTACAGCAGGTTCGCGGTTTTCTCGCGCCGCAGTTGTTCACGGATTCTAGCCAGACCGCCGTCTTCCGTCAAACGCTTGCGCAGCGTCTCTTCCGGCTCCCTGGATTGCAAAGCCGCAATTTGCACCTCGCGGTCCAGTTCCTCGTCGCTGACCGTGACATTCTCTTCATGAGAGATGCGGTCCAGCAGAATGGATGCTTTTACTTCGGCGATGGCGCTGTCGCGCTGGGCGGTGCGCAGGCGGACAAAGTCCAGCTTCCGCATCTGCTCAGTGTTCATGCCCTGGGCAGCCAGGGCGCGCAGGCCGCGTTCCAGCCGTGCGTCAATCTGCTCCTGCACCAGCGACTCGGGCACCGCGAACGGATAGCGCTCGGTGAGCACCGCGAACAGCCGGTCCTTGGTCTCCCCTTCCACGCTTTGCCGTTTGCGGCTGGCCATGTGCTCGCGGACCCTGGCTTCCAGGTCGGCAAAGCTGTCATAGTCGCCCAGTTCCTTGGCGAAGTCGTCGTTCAGCTCGGGCAGGATGCGCTTCTTGATGGCTTTCACTTCCACGTCGTAGGCCACCGTCTTCCCCGCCAGCTTACTTTCGGCATAATCGGCCGGATAGATCACTTCGGCCTTCAGTTCCTGGCCCGGCTTGGCGCCGCGCAGAGCGGTGGTAAAGGCCTCCACCGTGTCTTTGCCGCCAATTTCCACCAGCGTGTCTTCGCCCGCAATGGGTGCGGCTTCGGCGTCGCCGTCGACCAGTCCCTTGTAGGTGATCTGCGCCCAGTCGCCATCCACCAGGGCCCGGTCTTCTTCCTCCGGCTCAATGGAGGCGCGCGACTCGCGCAACTGCGCCAGCTCGTTCTGGAACTCTTCCTCGGTGATCTCGACCGCGGGCTTCTCCACGGTCACGCTCTGGTAGCCGTCGATGGAGAAATCGGGAATGAACTCGAAGACCGCCTTCACATGCAGCGGCTCGCCGTCTTCCACGGTCAGTTCGGTCACCTGCGGCTGACCCACCGGCTTGACGCCCAGATCGACAACCGCCTGGTTGAAGCGCTTGGGCAACAGGCCGTCGACCACTTCCTTGCGGATTTCCGCGGCAAAACGCCGCTTGATCACCGACTCCGGCACCTTGCCGGCGCGGAAACCGGGAATCTTGGCATATTTCCGATAGTTCTTGACCACAGTGGTGTAGGCCTTGGAGACTTCCTCGGCGGGAATATCCAGCACCAGCTCGCGGGTGCACTCCGGGTTCAGGATGGGGCCATGCTGGTGGTCGTGGTTCTGCTCGTGGTCATGATCGTGTTCGTCATGTGCATGGTCGAGGGAGGGCGCAGACTCGGCCGTCTCAGGTTGGGGGTTGTTTTCGAGGGTGTCGGTAGAACTCAACGTTGTGCCTTCCAGGCGCACTGCGCGCCGAACAAACTGCCAATCCGGACTGGAAATCGCCTGTTTCTGCCGCAGACCGATGTTCTGGCTGCGGTGCAGGGGAAAACCAGCCCCCTTTGGCCGGGGAGATACCTCATCTCATGGTAAGAGGGATTGCTGGCAGGGTCAAACCGCCCGCCCTGGTTTCGGCGCCGGAGAGCACCGCGAAAGGCACGTTACTGCTCAGTGACCTGGGCCTTACGAACGTACTTCAGAAAGCGGGGGTGAGCCGCGCCGCACTGTGCATAGTGCTCGCGGGCCTGGTTCAGGCTCAGTTGGCCGTTCACCGTCAGGCGCACTTCGGCCGCATCGGTGTCCTCCTGGCCGTCGTCTTCCCACCAGCAGACCGGGCACAGACCCAGAGCACCGGGATTTTCCAGCGTCCTGCACCCGCAGCATGGGCAGCGAAAACGTACCTTGCCAAGAGTCTCCAATAGTGTCCCCGCGTGAATGGACGAGAACGGAGGGCCGCAGGGTTACACGAAAGGCAGCTTTCAGCCGTCAGTTGTCAGCTTTCAGTTGGATTTTCAGGCTTTTGGCAGGCTGGTTCTTCTGTGGGGTTCGGCCGGGATGCCGGGCGCTCGGCAGAGTGTGGCAGGGCAGCCAGCAGGGAGTAAAATCGCGGGCCAGGGGGGTAGACATAAAATATGCTGGGTTCGAGTGCCTGTTTCGCTTCTCGCTGGAGCCGTTTGATCGTGTTGAGCCTGCTTTTCAGTCTTCCGGGGGCGATCGTCGCCCAGCCGGCGCCCCTGCGGGTGGCCATCGTGGGCCTGGTCCATGGCCATGTCGAGGGCTTTCTTTCCGCCTTGCCGCAACACCGCGACGTGGAACTGGTGGGCATTGCCGATCCCGACCCGGCGCTGGCCGCCAAATATGAAAAGAAATACGCGCTGCCCCCCAGTCTGTTCTTTACCGGCACTGAGGAGATGATCCAGGCCCGCCATCCTGAGGCCGTGCTGGTCTACACCTCCATCGGCGACCACCGCAAGGTGATTGAAATCGCCGCGCGCCATGGCGTCTCGGTCATGGTGGAAAAGCCCCTGACGCTTTCTCTGGACGATGCGCTGGCCATCCGCCGCGTGGCCCGCGAACACCATATTCATGTGCTGGTGAACTACGAGACCACCTGGTATGCAAGCAACAAGGCCGCCTACGACGAGGCCGAGAGCGGCCGCCTGGGCGCGCTGCGCCGCGTGGTGGTGCACGACGGCCATCAGGGACCCGCCGAGATCGGCGTGCCGCCGGAGTTCCTGCGCTGGCTCACCGACCCGGCCCAGAATGGTGCCGGCGCCCTCTACGACTTTGGCTGCTACGGCGTGGACCTGATGACCTGGCTGATGCACGGCGAGGCTCCGCTCACCGTGACCGCGGTGGTCAACCACGACAAGCCCGCGCTCTACCCGATGGTGGACGACGACGCCACCATCGTGCTGGCCTATCCCCATGCCCAGGCCGTGATCATGGCTTCGTGGAACTGGCCCTTCGCGCGCAAGGACATGGAGGTCTACGGCGCAACCGGTTACGCCATCACCGTGGGGCCGGACCAGTTGCGCCTGCGCCACGAGCACGACGCCCAGGAGCATTTGCTCACAGCCGCCCCGCTCACTCCGCCGCAGCAGGACTCGCTCAGTTACCTGGCCGCCGTGCTGCGCGGCCAATTGGAGCCCAAAGGCGATCTGACGGCCCTGGATACCAACGTGGTGGTGATGCAGATTCTGGACGCGGCAAGGGAGTCGGCGCGGACGGGCAGAAGTATCCGGCTGACCAACCTGGAGGAGTAATTCCCACTGGGCATTTCCACAAAGAGCAAAGTCATGGGCGCCCCACCTGGGTGCCCTCTGAGCCCCGCGCCTTTGTTCTTGCGGCCAGGGTGGGCAAGGGAAGCTCTGAACAAGTCGATTCTGCGGACGAACATTCCCTCAGGGGCTAAAGCCCCCGCTGATATTGCAACACTTTCGGCACGACTAAAGTCGTGCCCTTTCAAGGCAAGGGCTTAATCAGTGGCTCCTTAACATGCATCCCAGACCTTCCGTCCTCAAGAATTGAGTGGCCTCCCGGCTTCGCCATGAGCTATGCTTGCGCCCAGTTGCCGGGAGGCCACCCATGGTCTGTTCCCATCCCGGTCTCCTCGGAAGATCCCAGCTCCGCGCGCATTGGGCGCATATCCCCCGAAGTGAGGTTCCGAATGATTCGCAGAAAAAGTCTTCTTGCCGTTGTGGCGCTATTGCTGGTGTTTGCCAGCGGACAGGCGCTTGCGTGGAACAGCGTGGGTCACATGACAGTGGCCTATGCCGCCTATCAGCAACTGACTCCGGCGGAGAAGGCCAGGGTCGGCGTTCTGCTGAAGCTCAACCCTTACTATGCCCAATGGCTCACCTATATTCCTGCCGGCGCCTCCGAGGCCGACCGGGATATGTATGTCTTCATGATGGCGGCCACCTGGCCTGACGAGATCAAGGCGATGGGGAGCGGCTACACGGGCAACGACAACCCTCCGCGCGGCGAGGCTCCGGGGCTGAATGGCGGATATGGAGACAAGCAGGCGCACAAGTACTGGCACTTCGTCGATACCCCATTCAGCACGGATGGCACGGCCTTACCGGCATTTCCTGGCCCCACCGCGGTCGAGAAGATCACCGCCTTCCGCGCCGCGCTGGCCAGCAACGAGGCGGATGCGCTCAAGTCCTACGATCTGGTCTGGCTGGAGCACCTGGTGGGCGATGTGCATCAACCCTTGCATTGCGCGACCAGGGTTTCCAAGGCCAAGCCCCACGGAGACGAGGGCGGGAATCTGGTGGTGGTGCAGGGGCCGGCCAAGGAACTGCACGCCTTCTGGGACGATGCCGTCGGCCTGGGCGATACCAAGAACTTCATGACGGCGGTGAAGGTGGGCCAGGCGCTGCCGCCGGCCGACGCTGCCCTGTCTGCCGACAGCAAGGAAGGCGACTGGGCCGGCGAGAGCTTTGCGCTGGCCAAGAGCAATGTGTACGTGACGCCGGTCGGCGCCGGGCTTGGGCCTTATGACCTGGCCGGGGAGTACACCACCAACGCGCAGCAGCTTGCCAGGGAGAGGATTGCCTTGGCGGGTGCGCGGCTGGCCAGCCTGCTCAAGACCTCGCTCGATTGCTCCGATCAAAGCTGCGTCAACTGAATCGCGGGGCAGGCACGTCGCAATATCTGTTGACAATTGAAAGGGCGCGGCTCAAGCCGCGCCCTTTCAACATCGGCGGCGGAAGTTCGCGGCGTCCGCGACACACTCCACCGACTCGGTTGCGAATTTCTGCCCTTGGGAGCGCAGAACTGCGCTGTTTTGCGCCCCCCGGCATGATTAGCTTGCTGTTTTACTGCTTAGTTCTCCACGCATCTTATCCTTCCGTTGTCAGGATCGGTATAGCGATGCTGTCCTTCAGGGCATGGGGCGGGCTTGCCGCGATCGCCGGTGTCGCCCTTTCGTCCCGTATCTCCCATATAACCCTTGTCACCTGGTCGTCCGGTGTCGCCCTTTTGTCCCGTGTCTCGCATATAACCCTTGTCACCCGGCCGTCCGGTGTCGCCTGCGCGCCCCCGGTTACCTACCTGGCCTGTATCCCCCGCTTGCCCTTGCGGTCCCTGTTGTCCGGGCTGCCCTTGCGCGCCAGGCTGTCCGGGCGGTCCAGGCTGTCCCTGCGCTGCCGGTGCTGCCTGCGGTGGCGCTGTCTGGCAACCGCCACAGAACAACATGACCGAGGTTAAACCGATACCAATACACAGTATTGCTTTCATTCAATTCTCCTCTTCGATTCTGTTGAACCTTGAATGCCGCTTTCGCAGCCCATCGTCCTGATTGTGGACACTACCGGCGTGGCGCCACCAAGCGCTGTCCCATATTGCACGGCGTGGGTGGGGCGCCCACTTTTGAGTTGGACAGGCTACACAACAGAACGGGCCGGAGCATGCGCTCCGGCCCGTTCTGTTGTGCGATTGGAAGAGGGTTTACGGCACAAACACATGCAGGCGCACGTGCCACTTGGTGGTCTGTCCGGGCTTCAGAGTGACCATGCCGGTATCGGTTGAGCCCCACTCCTTGCCGAAGGGGTCGCCAAAGTTGAACTGGTGCTCGATGGCCACGAAATGCATGGCGGGCGGTGCATACATCTGGATGGCCTTGATCTCCGGCGAAAGACCCGCGATCTCCACGCCATAGCGCGCGGCCGGATCGATTACCTGCACCGTGACGGCCTTGTTCGCCCATTCCAGGTGGTTCCAGTTGTCGTCGTAGAAGTTGGTTCCCAGCGGCGTTCCGCCGGCGCCGGCCAGGTCGAACTTGGTGCCCTTTACGGGCAGCACTTTGCCGGTGGGGAAGACGTTGCCGTAGTTGTCCACCTCGGCCACCGTCGATGCCGGAATGCGCACCCGGGCCTGGGTGCGGTCGCCGGAAGGCAGGTTGAAGTAGGGATGCCAGGCGATGGCCATGGGCTCGTTCTCGGTGCCCACGTTGCGCGCCTCGATGGTGGCGTCCACGGCCTCGGCGGTCATCCGTACGGTGATTACCAGCTGCGTCTTGGAGAGCCAGTGGCCGCCAAAGTCGCCGGCGTGAATGACGCCGGAGACCCCTTCCCCGCCGGGGATCTTTTCAACTTCGACGTTGTCGGTCTTGGCCTTGAGGATGAGCCCGTGCATGGCGTGGCGCTCGGCGCCCGGCTGAGGGCCCATGCTGTTGGCCGGCAGGGTGACCGTGTGGCCCTCCCACTCGGCGGTCAGGGTCTTGCCGTCGGCCGAGAGCTTGCCCCGAATCCGGTTGGGGTAGGGAACCAAGAAGGCCGCGCCCAGCCGGTAGCCCAGATCGCCGTTGGCGTCGTCGTCCACATCCAGCATTTTTTTGGCGCCGGCCAGGTCGGGCGAGGCCAGCACGTCCACGCTGCCCTTGCCGGGGAAGTTGGCGGTGATCTGCAGAACCTCCATGCCGCGGCCGGGAGCGAGAGTGACGCTGGTGAACTCCGGCTTGGTGGTGCTGACCGCGGTGCGGGTCAGAGTGACGACCTTCTGGCCGCCGATCTCGGTAGCGGCCTGGGCGTGGCTGGTGACGGCCGCGGAGCCCGCCACAAACGGAAGCAGAGCAACTGCGCAAACAAATAGCTTCATTTCAATCCATCCCTGCAGGTGCAATTGAATTGCCCGGATTGGCTTGCCCCCGCCCGGTTCCCGGCGTGAGAAAGCGTATTCCGGCAGCGGTGCCATTCTACCCCAACCCGCCCCGCGGGTGCAGCAATCAACGAGTCAAGACAGCCATGAACTCCCAGCCTGGAGTGCCCGGAATACTCCGTGCCCCATCCTTGCTACTTTCTTCTTGTCGCAAGGGTGGGGAAACAAGCAGCCCGATCAGCCCCAATCAAGAGGCCCCGTCGAACAGTTGCTTTCGTTTCACCTTCCCCCAGTTGCTACTCCACAGGGCCGGATCAATAGAATGTCGTCATGCCCGCTTCCCTTGCATCCTTGCCGGCCTTGAACGCCGCCATTGTGGCCTGCGACCGCTGTGCGCGGCTGCGTACCTACTGCGCGGAGGTGGCGCGGGTGCGCCGCAAGGCTTACGCCGACGCGGAGTACTGGGGCCGGCCCGTGCCTTCCTTCGGCGATCCACTCGCGCGCGTGCTGGTTCTGGGACTGGCTCCTGGAGCCCACGGCTCCAACCGCACCGGGCGGCCTTTTACCGGCGATGGCTCAGGGGACTTCCTCTTCCCGGCACTCCATGAGACGGGTTTCGCCTCGCAACCCAAGGCGGTTTCGCGCGACGACGGCATGACCCTCACCGATTTGTCGATCAGCTCCGTCGCCCGCTGCGCCCCGCCGGCCAACAAGCCCACTCCCCAGGAACTGAGCAACTGCGAGCCCTGGCTGGACGAGGAGATTCGCCTGCTGGGCAACCTGCGGGTCGTTGTCTGTCTGGGCAAAATCGCCTTTGATGGCTTCCTTGGCCACCAGTTGCGGGCCGGTCAGATCCCGGCGCGCACCGGCTTTGCCTTTCGCCACGGCGCGGAGTATGGCCTGCCCGGCGGGTTTATCCTGATGGCCAGCTATCATCCTTCGTTGCAGAACACCAACACCGGCAAGCTGACCCGGCCCATGCTGCTGGCCATCTTCACCCGCGCGCGCGAGCTGGCGGAATTGCCGTAACAAGAAAACGTGACAAGAAAACGCAACAGGAGAAAGACATTTGCCGGCATCCGGCCGGAACCCGAGGAGATTGAGAAAAGCAGATGGACAAGATATCGCAGGAAATACTCAAGGAACTTCTACCGGTTGAGAAGGAAGTGGTTCCCCCGCCGGCCAGCGCCAAGGCTCCGCGCCGCAGTCCCATCGATCATTGGTCGCCGGCCGTCCTGCTGGAGCGCGCCCATTACCTGCGCAAGATGGCCGCCTACGGCGACGGCTCGGCCAGCGAGACGTTGAAGGAGTATCCCGGCCACTGCGCCATGCTGTCGTTCCGCAGCCGCGACGGCGAGGCCGAGGTGCATCAGAACTTCGCCGATATGTTTTACGTTCTGGATGGCCGCGCGACCATGGTGACCGGCGGCACGGTAACGGGCGCGCGGACCGTTGCGCCGGGCGAGATGCGCGGCGCCTCCATCGAAGGCGGCGCGCGCCAGGAGATGAAGGCGGGCGATCTGGTGCATGTCCCCGCCTGCCTGCCCCATCAGATGCTGGTGGCCGGCGACAAGACCATCACCTGCTTCGTGGTCAAGATTCCGGAGATTCAGTAGCGGGCGCAGGTCACTGCTCAGGCATCTTCATGAAAGCGCACGCTCCTGGGTGGGGCACCCAAAGCTCTACACCTTCAGGAGAAGCGCTCTAATCAAACGGGCCGATAAGGCTTCCTGTTTTCCCACCCTTGCGACAGAAAAAAGTCGCAAGGATGGGGCACGGAGTTATTGTGCCGCTTCCTACGCGAAGCTCATTTCTGCCGTGACTCGCGACGCGAGCCGGTCAGTCAGGGTGCCTTCGGATCGGAGTACATTTCCAGCAGCGTGCGCGCGGCGCGGAACGATGTGGTGCGCCCTTCCAGCACCTCCTGCTCCAGCGCCTCCATGCGCCTGCGGATGGCGGGATGAGACTCGAAGTGTTGCAGCAATCCCTGCTGGATGATCTCGTGCATCCACTTCTGCGTCTGGCTCTGGCGCACGCGGCTGAACCAGCCATTGGCTTGGGTCAGTCCGGTGTACTCCAGAACGCAGTTCCACAGCTCGGCGATGCCGCTGCCGGTCTGGGCCGAGCAGGTGAGGGCGCGCGGGGTCCATCCGGAGAGCGAAGCGGGCAGATAGTGCAAGGCATTCTGCGCCTCGCTCCGGGCTCTCTCCGCGGCGCGCAGATTCGATCCGTCGGCCTTGTTGATGACCACGACATCCGCCAGTTCCATCACGCCGCGCTTGATGCCCTGCAGTTCGTCTCCCGCTCCCGCCAGCAGAATGAGCAGAAAGAAATCCACCATGTCGTGCACCGCGGTTTCAGACTGACCCACTCCCACCGTCTCGACCAGAATGTTCTTGTAGCCCGCCGCCTCGCACAGCAGCATGGCCTCGCGCGTGCGCTGCGCCACGCCGCCCAACGTGCCGCGGGATGGAGAGGGACGGATGAACGCCAACTCGTTGCAGGCCAGAGATTCCATGCGGGTCTTGTCGCCCAGGATGCTGCCGCCGGAGAGCTGGCTGCTGGGATCGATCGCCAGCACGGCGATCTTTTGTCCGCGCTCGGCAATCAGCGATGTGCCCAGCACTTCAATCACGCTGCTTTTGCCCGCTCCGGGAACGCCCGTGATGCCCACGCGAATGGAGTTGCCGCTGTGCGGAAGGCAGTCTTCAACGATCTGCTCGGCCAATTCCCGGTCAGCCGCGCGCGAGCTTTCGATCAGCGTGATGGCCTGCGCGAGGATGGACCGCTGCCCGCGCAGGATGCCTTCGACGAACTGCTGGCGTGAAAGGGAGCGGCGGCGGCTCGTCGCGCGCGCCGCCAGGTCGCGCGGCGGTTCCGGCGCCGGGCATCCGGGACGAACACGCAACGCGCTCTCATCCGGGTCCATCAATCAGGAAGCTCCCCCAACCAGACTGGCGCTCAGTATCTCGATAATCCGCTGTGCCGTTACCGGAATCACCGTGCCCGGCCCGTAGATGCCGGCCACGCCGGCCTGATAAAGAAATTCGTAGTCCTGCGGCGGAATGACGCCGCCCACCACCACCAGGATGTCTTCGCGCTCCAGCGCGCGCAACTCATTGATCAGTTGCGGAACCAGGGTCTTGTGGCCGGCGGCCAGCGAGGAGACACCCACCACGTGAACATCGTTCTCGACCGCATGGCGCGCCACTTCGCGCGGAGTCTGGAACAGCGCACCAATGTCCACATCGAAGCCGATGTCCGCAAAAGCGGTGGCGATGACTTTGGCGCCGCGATCGTGGCCGTCCTGGCCCATCTTGGCCACCAGAATGCGCGGGCGGCGGCCTTCTTCCTTTTCAAACTCCGCCGCCATCTGCTGCGCTTTCCTGAACTCCGCGGCGTTGCCGCTCTCCGCGGAGTAGACGCCGGCGATGGTGCGCGTGGTGGCCTGGTAGCGGCCCCAGACTTTTTCGAGAGCCGAGGAGATCTCGCCCAGGGTGGCGCGCTTGCGCGCCGCATCCACCGCGCACTCCAGCAGATTGCCCTGGCCGGTGATGGCGCATTGCTCCAGTTGTTCGAGCGATGTGCGCACGGCGTCGTTGTCGCGCTCGCGCTTCAACTGGGCAAGCCGTTTCAGTTGCGACTCGCGCACCGCGGCATTATCAATATCGAGGACAGGGATCAGCGGCTCCTCGGGCGATGGGTAGGCATTGACGCCCACAATCACATCTCTGCCGGAGTCGATGCATGCCTGCCGGCGCGCCGCGGCTTCTTCAATGCGCATCTTGGGAACGCCGGTCTCGATGGCCTTGGCCATGCCGCCCAGTCCCTCGACCTCTTCAATCAGCGCCCAGGCTCCATGCATCAGCTCGTGCGTGAGCCGCTCCACATAGTAGGAGCCGGCCCAGGGATCCACGCTGCGCGTGATGCCGGTTTCTTCCTGCAGATAGATTTGCGTATTGCGTGCGATGCGTGCGGAGAAGTCGGTGGGCAGCGCCAGCGCTTCGTCCAGGGCATTGGTATGCAGAGACTGCGTGTGCCCCAGCGCCGCGGCCAGAGCCTCAATGCAGGTGCGCGGCACATTGTTGAAAGGGTCCTGCGCCGTCAGGCTCCAGCCTGAAGTTTGCGAGTGCGTCCGCAGGGCCAGCGATTTCGGATTCCTGGGATTGAAGGTCTTCACCAGCTTGGCCCACAACATGCGCGCCGCGCGCATCTTGGCAATCTCCATGAAGTGGTTCATGCCGATGCCCCAGAAGAAGGAGATGCGTGGCGCAAAGTCGTCGATGTCCAGCCCCGCCTTCACGCCGGTGCGCAGGTACTCCAGGCCGTCGGCCAGCGTGTAAGCCAGTTCGATATCCGCCGTGGCGCCGGCTTCCTGCATGTGATAACCGCTCACGCTGATGCAGTTGAAGCGCGGCATGTTTGCCGCGCAGTAGCGGAAGATGTCGCCGATGATCCGCATGGACCCTTCGGGCGGATAGATATAGGTGTTGCGGACCATGAACTCTTTCAGAATGTCGTTCTGGATGGTCCCGCTCAACTGCTGCGTTGTCACGCCCTGCTCTTCGGCGGCAACAATATAGAAGGCCATGATGGGCAGCACGGCCCCGTTCATGGTCATGGAAACGGACATCTGGCCCAGAGGAATCTGGTCGAACAGAATCTTCATGTCCAGGATCGAGTCGATGGCTACGCCGGCCTTGCCCACATCGCCTGTGACGCGCTCGTGGTCGGAGTCGTAGCCGCGATGCGTAGCCAGATCGAACGCCACCGAAAGCCCGCGCTGTCCGGCGGCCAGGTTGCGGCGATAGAACGCGTTGGACTCTTCGGCGGTCGAGAAGCCCGCGTATTGCCGAATCGTCCACGGCTGCATGGCATACATGGCGCTGTACGGTCCGCGCAAATATGGCGGAATTCCCGCGGCATATTCCAGATGTTCGAGCCCTTCGAGATCGTCAGGCGTATAGAAGCTCTTCACCGCGATGTGCTCGGGCGAAAGCCATTCGCTGTTCTCAGGCGTCGTGGCGCCATCCACCGAGGGCTTGTAGCCGATCTTTGCAAAGTCTGGACGCATCATTAGTCCTCGATCCCCAACCGCTGTTGCCATGCCGCAAGAAGCTCGATGGGATTGCTTCGGATATGAACGAAATTCGCAACGCCGGCGGCGCGCAGCTCCTCCGCGGACTCGGGATTGCCCGCGATCAGAACGGGAGTCTCGCGCCCCAGTTGCTTCAACCTGGCGATCACTCCCGTGGCCAGCGCAACATACTCCGGATCGGAGCTGCACATCACGATCAATTCAGCATCGGCAGCTGCGATCTCACCGGGACTTGCAAACCGCTGAGTAACAATGTCGAAGCCCGCGCAGCCAAAGAAGTTGGCGGCAAAGCTGGAGCGGGCCGCGCGCATCTTCACATCTCCGATTTCGGCAAGCAGAACGCGCGGCGCGCTGCCGGTTTTGGCCGCGTGCCGTTCGGTGCGCAGGCGAAGCTGCTCATACATCTGCGTGGCGCGCCGATCGGCGGACTGGCGTGCAAGATCGATGCGGCTCAATGCCTTTTCAGAGAGGTTGGCGTATTGATTGGTGCCGGTAAAGACGCGGCGGCGGGAAGCGACGGCTTTCTCCCGCGCGGCCAGCGATTGTTTCAGCGCCTGCGCAATCCTCCCCTCTGCCTGCGCCTTGCGATAGCCGCCATCGGCCTCGATTCCTTGCATCAGCTTCCACGCTTCACGCGCAATGAAATCGGTGACGGTCTCAAGGTAGTAGGAGCCGGCTCCGGGATCGGCGACGCGAGATAAGAGCGCCTCCTGCTTGAGCAGGATTTGCGTATTCCGCGCAAGCCGCCGGCTGGCCTCATCCGGCGTCTTGTAGCACTCATCGAAGGGCGCCACGGACACCGAGTCAGCGCCGCCGAGCACCGCGGACATGGCTTCGGTGGTGGCGCGAAGAATGTTGACGTGGGGGTCGTAGACGGTCTTGTTCCAGCGCGAAGTGCGGGCATGAATGCGGGCCGCGGCGCTCGCATGAGATCCGCCAAAGCTCTCCACGACTCTTGCCCAAACCATGCGGAAGGCGCGCAGCTTGGCAATCTGAAAGAAATAGTTTGCGCCAATCGCAAAAGAAAATCCGATGGAAGCAGTGGCGCGATCGACTTCCACTTTGCGCGACTGCATCTCTGCCAGAAAATCGACGGCGGCCGCGAGAGTGAATCCAACTTCTTCGACGGCGGTCGCTCCGGCTTCTTCAAACTTCGCGCCGTGCATGGTGAAGGGCACGAATGAAGACGGAGCGCTCGCAATCACTTCCGCGGCAAAGTCCAGATTGCTCAGCGGATCGAACCCAGTCGATACAGGCGAGTGCCGTTGCCGTTCAATCAGCAGACGAACGAGGGGCTCGCCGGCATTCTCAAAATGCACCGGAATCTCTTGCAGGTTGGCCAGAAGCATTGCCAGGTCGGAGGAATTCCCGATCTCTGCATTGAGAAACGCGATCTCTTCTGCGCCGGCGGCCACCGCGCTGCAGGCCGCACAATTCGCCTGCTCGCGATCAGTCGCGTCGATCTCTTCGCGGATGCGCCAGTCGCCCGTCAGGCGAGCGCCGCGCACAAAAGGAAAGCTGGCAGGCGCAGCCTGCAGATAGTCCAGTCCGGCAATGTCTTCTGCCCGGTAATAGGGCTTGACCGCAAGGCCTTCCGCAGTCTGCCAAATCAGTCTCTTGGAGTAGTCGGCGCCCTTCAAATCCTTGCGAATGGCGTCTTCCCACGACTGCGTGCTGACCGGAGGAAACTCCTGGAGCAGGTTCTCAGTAGCCATGTTTCTTCACTTGCTTTCAGGGGCTTCGACAATCTCGATAAGAATGCCAAAGGGACTGTCAGTCCTGGATTTGGGATGAACGAAGAAGACCGTGGTTCCTCGCGAACCTTTGCGCGGCGCCTTGTCGATGATTTGGAACCCGCTGGCCTGCATCGCCTCAAAAGCCTGCTGCGCGTTCTCTACGCGGAAGGCAACATGAGCCAGGCCGCCACGGCCGCCATTTCTCTCGATCAGCTTTTGCACGGGAGAGTCCTGAGTCAGCGGCTCAAGCAACTGAACCAGGTTGGGGCCGTCGCCGATCTGCAGCAGCACTTCGCGCACCTGATCGCCGCCCAGCACCTCTTCGCGGTGAACCACATCAAAGCCCAGCAACTGATAAGCCTGAACCTGGCCTTCCAGGTCGCCCTGCCGCACCGCGATGGCGACGTGGTCTACGAACTTGATCCCCGGAACATGCTTCATGTCCTCATTGACAGTGCCCATATATTGCCCTTTCCATCGAGGCCGCCACGGCTCCCTCGGGTCTGGATTTCCTTGTTATTCAAACTCGACGAGGACCTGGCCCATTTTCACCGAGTCGCCCGGCGCGGCATTCACGCTCTTCACCGTGGCCGCATGCGGGGCGGTTACGAGAGTTTCCATCTTCATGGCCTCGACAACCATGACCACCTGGTTCGCCTCGACAGCCTGTCCCGCCTCAACGTTCGCTTTGATGACCAGGCCGGTGGCCGGACTGCGGCACACCTTGTCATTGTCGAAATCATCCGCGATCCCCTGGGCCTGAGTCTGTCCGGCGGGAACGGGTTGATACTGCGCATAGCTCTGCGGGCGCGGGCTGGCGTCATCTTCCAGGACTTCGACCTCGACCTCGTAGGCTTTTCCGTCAATGGTGATCTGTAGCTTCAAGTTACAGGTTCCTTTCTTCGAGGAGGCTATGGGCAGAGCTCAACCCCTCGAGCGCAGATTATGGGAGGATTGAACGAAGACCCGTCCCTGTTGCGACCACGGGCTCGGACCTCCATAGGGTGAGGGCAGCATCTTTGCCGAGCGGATGCGCACATTCGAGCGCAGAAATGCGGTCGCGGCCGCGGCAATCACCACCAGGATTTCAGGCGCGATCTCCTCGCTTCCGCGGAACACGGTTTCGTCCGTGGTGGAAGCAGCTGCGTGCAGATCGATGGCCGGAGCGGCCGCCGGCAACAGCTCCGCCTGCTGGCTTTGCAGGTCCAGTTGCGCTTCAAGGACCTTGATGGCATCGGCAAGCTGTTTCAGTTGCCGTTCCGTTTCCTGTTGCCGCTCCGCATCGGTCCGTCGCAGCGCGCGCCGCATCCCGGCGTAGGTCAACCCGCAGCCGGCCGCAATCAACCCCGCCACTACCGCCCAATTTGCCATATTCAAAGCCATGCGCAGTTCCTCCTTAGAGCGGGATCAAGCCATGTTTCTTTTGCGGGCGCAACTCGCGCTTGGCATGCAGGGACTCAAGAGCCTGAGCCAGATACCTTCTGGTGTCGGCGGGTTCGATGATGTCATCCACCAGCCGCCGGCCAGCGGCCACGGAGGGATTGGCGAAGGTCTCGCGATAGGCGTCCACCAGTTCCTGGCGGCGGGCAACCTTATCTTCGGCCGCATCGATCTCGCGCCGGAAGACAATCTCGGCGGCGCCCTCGGCGCCCATCACTGCGATTTCAGCCGTGGGCCACGCCACCACCCGGTCCGCGCCCAGCCCCTTGCTGCACATGGCGATATACGCGCCGCCATAGGCCTTGCGCAATACCACCGTGAGCTTGGGGACCGTGGCTGCCGAGTAGGCGAACAGCAGCTTGGCGCCGTGGCGGATAATGCCGCCGCGTTCCTGCTCCACTCCGGGCAAAAAGCCCGGCACATCGACAAAAGTAAGCAGCGGGATATTGAAGGCGTTGCAGAAGCGCACAAATCGCGCCGATTTGTCTGAGGCGTTGATATCCAGAGCGCCGGCCAGCACGCACGGCTGGTTGGCGACAATGCCCACCGGCCGGCCTTGCAGGCGGCCAAAGCCGATGACGATGTTGGGAGCAAAGCCCGGCTGGATCTCGAGAAAATCCTCCGCGTCCACCACCCGCGTAATCACGCCGCGAATGTCGTAGGCAACCTTGGGATCGACGGGGACTACCGCGTTCATTCCGGAATCGGCCTTGATCCGCCCATTGAACGGCATGCGGGGCGGGTCCTCAAGGTTGTTGGAAGGCATGAAGCTGAGCAGCCGCCGGCAAAGTTGCAGCGCCTCGTCGTCGTTCTGGGCGATAAGGTGCACCACGCCCGCGTTGTTCATCTGCGACTGTGGGCCGCCCAGTTCCTCCGCGCTCACCATTTCGCCGGTGACCTGCTTGATTACCTGCGGCCCAGTGATGAACATCCGGCCCTGCTGGGTCTGGATCACGAAGTCGGTCAGCGCCGGGCTGTAGGCCGCGCCTCCCGCGCACGGTCCGCAAATTAGCGAAATCTGCGGCACCGTTCCGGAAAGCATCACATTGTTGTAGAAGACGCGGGAATAGCCGGCCAGGCTGTCGATGCCTTCCTGCACGCGCGCGCCGCCGGAGTCGTTGATAAAGACGAAGGGGCTCCCCGTCTTGAGCGAAAGGTTCATCATGTCGGCAACCTTGTCGCTGTGGACCTCGCCGGCAGCTCCGCCCGCAACCGTGAAGTCCTGGCTGGCCATGTGTACCAGGCGTCCATCGACGGTTGCGCATCCGGTCACCACCCCGTCGGCAGGCATCTTCTTGTCGGCCATTCCAAAGTAGGTGGCGCGATGCTGGGCGAACAGCCCGATCTCCTGAAAGCTGCCCTTGTCTACCAGCCTTTCGATGCGTTCCCGCGCGGTCAGCTTGCCGGAGGCGTGCTGTTTCTCGATCCGCTCCTTGCCGCCGCCGAGTTCGATTTCGGCGCGCTTTGCGCGAAGGTCATTGACCTCGTCGGCAATTGTCTTCCTCTTCGGACTCTCTGCTTCCTTGGTCATCCCTGCTCCTGGGCCAGCCGGTCTCGATATGCATCTTTCCCTGTTACTGTGCAGCCACGGCTTTTCGGTACTCCTGGCTTTCAATCTTTGTGATATAGATCACTGTCGCGCACGATACTTACCCGCGACTTACCGCCATCGCAGAATTCGGGCCCGGTGTCCAACCAGACAGATACCTGTCCGGAATCCTGCTGCCCTGGGCGCATCGCGCGAAGAAATCGGCCATCAACTGCGGGGAGAGGGCATACCTGTCCCCGTCTTCACCGCTGCAATTGTATCCCCCAAATCGAAGCCCGAATGTGATCAGATTCACGCATGCTGGCGGGAAGAAGAGGGGATGGCCGGCGCATCGAGCCGGATCAATTGCATGGATTGCGCCGCGGGCGGCGAGATCGGTAGGTGTCGCTGTAAGTAATTGATTATATGGAGCGGGAGACCGGGATCGAACCGGCGACATTCAGCTTGGGAAGCTGACGTTCTGCCACTGAACTACTCCCGCCCTTTAAAGTCGCTTGCTTGCGCCGCTGACCGGGGCCTGCTCTCCAATTTGCCGTGCAAATTGTCGCAATACCCGCAGAAAACCGCTGCAAAAAGCGGCCATTCTCTGCTTTGATCGCTACCATCGACATCCCGGACCCTACAAGTCCTGAAGCCTTCGATGGTAAAGCGAGTGGCCGCAGAGCCAACCTCCAACAGTATCGCCCGATCAAAGGAAAATGGCAATTCGAACCAGAAACGGGAGAAGCGGAAGCCCGCGCCGCTTCCCCATATTTTCAGTCAGAAAGACGAAACCTTGGTCCTTCGGAGGACTACAGGAAGATGACCTGCTTTGATTCGCCAATCATCTGGATGAACGAGCCCACGCCCACATAGTCAATGCCGGGATAATCGATCATCTCTTCTTCCTTCAGTCCCATTACCCCCATCGACATTTCGCAGACATGGATGCGCACGCCGAACTCCCCTGCTTCCTTCATCAGTTGCTCCAGCGACTTGACGCCGTGCGACTTCATCACGGAGCGGATCATCCTGGGGCCGATGCCGGCCATCTGCATCTTGGAGAGCGGCAGCGCCTGCGAGCCGCGCGGCAGCATCCAGCCGAACATCGTGTCCAGGAACCCCTTGCGCGCGGCCTTCCTGGGGTCGCGCAAAGCCGCGGTCGCCCAGAAGGTGAAGAACATATCAACCTCCACGTCGTAGGCCACGGCCCCCAGCGCGATGATGAAGGCGGCGATGGTGGTGTCCAGGTTGCCGGCCATCACGCCGATCGACAGCCGGTTGTTGCCCGCGGATTGTTCCAGGGCGTCCATGCGCGCAGTCAACTGCTTGATGGTTTCTTGAAGTTCGAGTTCCGCCGGTGTGGTGGTCATGGTTGAATTTCCTTTCGCGGCTACAGTTGTCCTGCTAGATCTCCGCCCCAACCGAGGCGGTGACTTTTGCAGGGGCATGACGCCAGGCAAACAGAACCAGGGCCAGCGTCCGATAGAGAACATGAGCGAATTTGGTGAGCGGCAGCAGGGCCACCAGGTCCATGGCTAGCACAACATGCGTAAAGAACACCCAGTGGCCGAACGATGTGGGCGCGGGCAGATAGACGACGACCTCGCTGATCAGGCCGGTAAGAACCGTCAGCGCGAGCAGCACGGGAAAGAACCAGTCGGCAAAGCTGCTCTTTGTATAAGGAGTCTCCTTGCCCTGGGCGCGCCGGGTCAGCACGATGGCGAGGCCGTAGAGGCAAACCAGCCCGCCCACGGCGCCGAGGATGCGCATCGGGTACCACGGCGCCACCTCTGAGCCGATGGGCTTGAGCAGGAAGTCGAGCGTGGTGGCCAGCAGCATGGACAGGAATCCGCCCATCACCGCGGCATGAACCACCCAGGCCCGCAGGTACCAGGGCTGCAAAGCGGAAGCGGAATTGTCTGGCTCCGCGTCGCACTCCTGAAAGCGGCGATGCAGCAGAGCATCGGAGAGCGCGGAGTAGATTGCGCCCGGCAGAGCTGCAAGGCTCAACGCCACTCCCTCGCCGCGGCGCTGCTGCAAAGAACGCACAGCCATGGAGGCGACTCCGAAGAAAGCGCTAAGGCCGACCACCGTGAACAGCACGACTCCAATCGTGTGAATCCACTCGCCGGGAAGAAAGTCGAACAATGGCAGTGCCGGTCCGCCGGGGTTCATCTTGCTCAGCAGCAGCAAGCTGAAGACGGCGGAGAAAGCCGCGAAGACCAGCAGGTTGCCCCACGCCGAACGATTGGCCAGCCCGGCAAGCCCGGTAAAGTCGTAGCGCGCCACGGCATAGCTGCGCGCGGCCGCCATGAAGGCGGCGGGGTCGGCCTTGCGCGGACAGGTTTGCGTGCACTCGCCGCAGGCATAGCAGCGCCAAAGGTCCACGCTGGCCAGCAGCTCCCGCTCCATGCCCACCTGGGCCATGCGGATCGTGCGCCGCGGAAAGCCGGCCGAGTCCTGCGCCAAGGGGCACACGGCGGTGCAGTTGCCGCAGTTGAAACAGGCGCTCACATCCAGAGTCTTGCCCGCTCCGCGCCGCTTGATCTTTCGCAACAGCGATACATCCACAATGCGTGCCATACAGATACCTTTCCAGATGCTAGTGAGCGGCTGGCGCCGGTTCTTCATAGGCAACCAGCGCGTAGAGCGGATAGTCGCCGTCCTCGCCGGCTTCGGCGACCTTGCCGTACTTGCGCATTCCCGTCACATGCCAAAGCGCTTCGTCGGTGGGCATGTGCAAGGCCTCGGCAATCTGCGGAACCGTGGCAGGCTGCGCTTCGAGAAGTTTCTGAATCGCCTTGCGCGCGGCGAGCAGATGCTTCTGTGCTTTCCGCTTCTCTTCGCTGATGCCGCCCAGGCCCATGCGCAGCTCTGCCAGCGCCTGCTTTTGCTCGGATGTGAGTGTCTTCATCGCCTTGGTGCGCTTCCTCTCTGCCGCTATTGAATGTTGACCAGCTCCGCCGGGCATGCGTGCCCTGGAATCTCTGCCGCCAAGCCTTCCACCATGGCCTCGAACTGATCCAGCCGCCACCCGTTCAGGTCGATGGCCCGATGCGGACAGACAGCAACGCAGGAGCCGCAGCCGACGCACAATCCGGCATTCACCTCTGCGCGCTCCACCATTGCCCCATCCACTTCCACCTGCACCATGCGCAGCGCGCCTTCGTAGTCGCATTGCGTAATGCACTGCGCCTCTCCGCAACAGAGCGCGCGGTCCACCGCGGCCACATACGGATTCAGCTCGACATCTTCCTTGGCAAACATCGCCGCGGCCTTTACCGCTGCCGCTCCCGCGGCGGCCAGCGTTTCCTGAATGTTCATCGGCCCTTGCGCCGTGCCCGCCAGCAGCACTCCGTTGACGGCAACTTCCACGGGGCGAAGCTTGGGGTGTACCTCCTGCAGAAAGCCGTCCTCCCCGGTCGAGAGTTTCATCTGTTCGATCAGGTCGCCGATCTGTCCCGCCACCATGCCTGTGCCCAGCACCACCATGTCCACGCCGATTGTCAGCTCCTCGCCCCAGGTCAGCGCGTCCTTTACGGTGACCAGCGGCGCGCCGCCCTTGCTGCGGCTCGCAGAGGCGACTTCCACGCGCGGCGGTTCTTCCCCGTTGTAGCGGAAGAAAACGACGCCGGCCTTGCTGGCTTCGGAATAGTAGTTTTCTTCGCCGCGTCCGTAGGTGCGAATGTCTTGATTGAAATCGAAGACGCCGATCTCGGGAAAGCGCTTCTGCACGGCCAGCGCCTGCTGAAGAATCGTCGTGCAACAGGTGCGCGAACAGTAGGTGTTCAGTTTTCCGCTTGCCGGCGGCTCATGGACACCCTCCAGTTGCCGGCTGCCCACGCAGTGCAGAAATGCGATGTTGCGGATCGTCCGATTCTGGTGCGTCAGCCGCTTCGCCTGCGGGCTCACCGCGCGCATCAGTTGAATGAACTCCGGCATCGTCACCACACAGGGTTCGGTGCGGTAGAGGAATTCGCCGTCCTGCGGCACATAGGGACGAAAGCCGGTGGCCATCACGATGGCGCCGACCACGGCCTCTACCTTGGGAGCAGCGGCCTGAGCGGGGTTCAGCGGCTCAACCTCGATGCGGAAGTTTCCGATGAAGCCGTTGATGGCCGTCACCTTGCTGCCCAGCAGAAGCTCAATGTTGGGATTGCCGAGCACTTGCCGCGATAATTCAGCGACCAACTCCGCGGCTTCATGCTCGCTGGGATACACGTGCCCGCGCTCATTCAAATGCCCGCCGAGCCGTTCCGCCATTTCCACAAGCAGCACTTGAATCCCGCGGCCCGCAAGGTCGGCGGCCGCCTTCATGCCGGCGATGCCTGCGCCAATCACCAGTGCGCGGCGGTGATTGGGCAGCTTGATTTGTTCGAGAGGCGTGGCATAGCGCAACTTGCCCACCGCCGCAGCAATCATGCGAATCGCCTTCGATGTGGCGCCCGCCGGATCGTGCTTGTGCGCCCAGGACGCCTGTTCGCGGATATTCACATGCTCATAGAGGTAGGGATTCATGCCCCCGCGCGAAACCGCTCCGCGGAATGTCAGCTCATGCAGAAACGGCGAGCACGAGGCCACCACCACGCGGTCCAGATCCTCCTGCATGATGTCGTTGCTGATCATGTGCTGGCCGGGATCGGAGCACACAAAGGTGTGCACCTTGGCCAGCGCAACCCCCGGAATCAGCCGCACCGTCTCCGCCACGCGCTCCACATCCACCACATCGGAGATGTTTCCGCCGCAGCGGCAAATGTACACGCCGACTCTCGGCAGGGCGAGCTGCCCGTCGTGCTGGTGCGCAGCTTCCACATGGAGCTGCGCGGCGCTGGTCTGCCGTTGCGCCGCGTCCATCTGTTGCTGCACGTGAGCCTCTTCATCGCGTCCCGGCTCGCCGCACTCCAGTTCCGCTTGCTCTGCGCCGTGCTCTTTGCGGTAATCGTCTTTATTACTCATTGCTTCCCTCGTCGGAGTCGTTGCTGGGATTTGCCTTCACCCATGCTGCACTCAAGCAATCGATAGTCAGCCCACCAGCACCGCGAATCGCTTCTGGTAAAGGTATTGGCTGGCCTGCATGGCCGCGGCGCCAGCCTCCGCAATGGTGTCCACAATGTCCTTCGGTCCTGCCGCCGTACCGGCAACAAAAATTCCCGGCTCCGTGGTGACCGTGGGAGCGGTCAGCATGGGCGTAGCCACAAATCCATCGCTCGCGCAGGCAACCGGCGTGGAGCCGGCAGGCTTCCATCCAGGAACCATGCCCTGCGCCAGCACCACCAGATCGTGGCGATGCTCTTGCAACGGATTCTCGGCGTCCTCCGTGCTCTCCACATGCAGCGAAAGATCGCCGCCGTCCACCGGCTCAATGCGCGCCACCTTGCCGCGCACAAAACTGATGCCCATGGCCTTGGCGTTCTGAAAGAACTGCTCGTAGCCTTTGCCGAAGGCGCGAATATCCATGTAATAAACCGTGATGTCCGCCAGGGGCAGCGAGCCGGAAAGCAGCATGGCCTGCTTGATGGCGTACATGCAGCAAACCCGCGAGCAGTAGGGCACGCCAATCGATTCGTCGCGCGAGCCGGCGCACTGCACAAACGCTACCGAGCCAGGAATCTTGCCGTCGGAGGGCCGGAGCACGCGGCCGTAGGGGCCGTGCGGCGCCAGCAGGCGCTCCAGCGTGAGAGGAGAGACAATGTTTTTGCTGCGCGCGGCGTTGTACTGCGGCTTCACGGTCAAGGCGTTCAACTGGAAGCCCGATGCCACGATTACCGCGTCGGTGCTGATCGTCAGCCAGCGCGGCTGCTGGTCGAATTCAATGGCGTCGGTGGGACAGACGCGGGCGCATGTGCCGCAGGTGCCGCAATGTTCGGCATCGAGCACAGCCTTCTGCGGAATCGCGTTGGTGAAGGGAACTGCGATGGCTCGCACCGTTCCCAGCCCCTCCTCGAAGGGATCGGGATATTCCGTGTCGCAGGCATACTCGCACAGCCGGCATCCAATGCACTTGTCGAAGTTCACATACGTGGGTTTTTGCTGCAGCCGCACGCGATGCGATCCGTTCGCGGAATCGATCGCCTCCACCTCGGTGTTGGTGAGGATGGTGATGTTGGCATGGTGCGCCGCCGCGGACATCTTGGGCGCGGTGATGCAACTGGCGCAATCCAGTGTGGGGAAGACTTTGCTGAGCGCAATCATGTGCCCGCCAATGCTGGACTTGCGCTCCACGACCAGCACCTTCAGGCCCTGGTCGGCGAGATCGAGCGCCGATTGCAGGCCGGCGATGCCGCCGCCAACAACGAGCGCATCCGGCGCGAAGTCCGAATTGATCTGGGTATTCATTGCAGGCCTCCCGCGATCGCCGCCGCCGTGCGTGGAAAGCGCGCCGAAGCTTGCAGGCGATGCACCGACTCCAGCCGCAAGCGCTCGGCCAGTTGCCTGTCCACCGGGCCAAGCCGGTTCAGATGGTCGGTCATCAGCGCGATTTCCTTCAGGAATGCCTTGATACACACCGTGCAGATGGCGGTCAGACGAATGCGCTCAATGCCCAGGCCGCCCGCGCTCATCCGCGAAGTCAGTTGATCGATGCGCGCCGCCAGGCGGTCATAGGCGCCGTGGTAGGGGCAGTCGGAGCCGCAGGCGGCAATCACAATTCCGTCGATCCCCCTGGCATAGGATTTGAAATAGAAATCCTCGGGAAACAGTACCGGCGAAAGCACCCGCAGAATGTACACATTGGAGGGATACTCCTGGTGTGCCTTGCCCACCGCATCGGCTCCCGGATAAGCGCACTTCTCCGTGGCCAGAACCAGGATCTTTGGAACAAACGGCTCACTCATACCGCACCTCGCACCGCCCTCCCGCTGGGGTCAAGGCAATGGAATTCCGGCCGGACCATGGGGCCTGGCATTCTCTTGCTCACACTGCGCGAAGGAAACTACTTCTTGCGGCGCACCAGCAGGCGATCGTGGCCCTCGGCCTCAATGATGCCAAGAAAGTCGTGGCCCATTTTTGCCGACCAGGCGGCGATGTCCTTGCGCGAGCCCTTGTCGTTGGATTTGATCTCGACGATCTGACCCACCTTCACCGTGCCCATGCCCTTCTTGGCTTCCAACAGCGGTCCGGGGCAGGCGGTTCCACGTGCGTCGATGACTTTGTCGGCGATCAAGGTTTCAAGTGCTTCTGTCATAAAAACTCCTGGATGAACTTGCCCGTGCCGGGCTTCCGGCATCAGGCGGGTTGAAGAGCTTTGCTCCGTTTGCCGCGTGGCGCGGATGCCGACACACCCTTTGTCTCCTGGTGCATCCGCTCCAGCAGCGCCTCGCGAATCAGCAGCATGGCCTGCGCAAAGCGGGGATCGGCAATCCGGTAATAGACGCTTTGCGCGCGCTTTTCCGCGATCACCGCGCCCCGGTCCCGCATCAGCCGCAGATGCTGCGAGGTATTGGTGACGGTCAGCCCGGCATGGTTGGCGATGGCGGTAACCGTCCGCGGTTCCTGCTGAAGCGCGCAGAGGATGCGCATGCGCGTGGCATGGGCAAAGATCGTAAAGAAGTCGCCTAGCAACTCGCATGAAGCATCGCTCATCGTACGATTCATGTGCCGCTCTCCTCATATCGTAATTGCGTATATACGCAATTACGATATGAGGCAAGTCTAGGCCGGTCCAACTGGCCCGGCTGTGACGGCGGTCACGAACGGAGCGGTCAGAGCCTCCCCCCAGGCCCTAAAAACTCTTCGCCATGCCGATGGTCAGCGACTTATCCGACATCCTGCTGGTTACCGAGGTGCCGGGAACCGCGCCCTGCGGCGAGAGCCACGGACCGGTCAGCGTGTTGCGGAAGGCATGATAGTAAGTGGCGTCCAGGTCCCATCCGCAGGGCAGCGTCTTCACCACTCCGCCCGACACACGGTGCTGCACAATGGCGGGAGCCGGCATGTTCAGGAACGCGTACTTCGCGGGCACCGGATCCTGCGAGAAGTTGTATCCGCCCATCAGCTTGATGCTGGCGCTCACCTGCCGCTGCACACCTTCAGCGCCGGTTGGGGAATATCCTCGCTGCAGTTTGTACCGCGTTGAGGCTCCGGCTCGACTTGCCCGAAGAGAGAGGCACAAGGCAGCTCGTCCCGCCAGGCTGGCGCGTTTTCTCTGGATGCTTGAGGCGCCTCTTGCGGCTTCGGAGGCGCGAGCGACGTCTGTCTGAATGGATCAAGCAGAAGAATAAACGCCTCCTGCCCGGATTCCGGGTGGGAGAATGGACTCGGGTTTTGGTTGCCGGCCTCGGCAGCCTCGGAGGTGATTTGTGACGGGAAGATTCCTTGCGGCGCTGGCCGCGGAGCGGTTCTTTGTGCGGCTGGTTTTTGGAGTTTTGGCGCTGGTGCTTCCGGCGCAGTGCTTGTTTGCGGTCAGTTGCCCCGTGGTCAGGCATAGTCCGCCCTCCGAGGCAGACACGGCTTACCTGGCCGGCGATTTCGCCAAGGCCGAGAGCCTCTATCAGGCCGGCCTCGCCTCGCACCGTGCCGATCCCGAGCTGATCGCGGGTCTGGTGCACTCCCTTCTCCGCCAGCAAAAGACCCAGGAAGCCTCCGACTTCCTCAAGAAAGTCTCCAACGACACGCCCAATTCGGCAGGGACGACCCAGGCCGCGGGCGGTGGAAGCACCATGGTCCCCGCCACCGTGGGCACGGCACCCTCGGGCGTTCTGGTCACCCTGCGCGGCGAGGTGGAGTTCCGCCAGGGCGCGCCCTGGGCCGCAGAGGCCTCGGTGATGACCTCCTACAAGCTGGACCCCTGCAATCCACGTACCCGCCTGCTCTTTGCCCATATCTCCCAGATCAACTCGCGCTACGCCACTGCCCGCCAGCAGATTCTGCTCGCCCATCAGTTCGATCCCCTGGACCCGGAGATTCGCCTGGCCTGGATCGAGACTCTGCCCGTGCCGCAGCGGACCACGGAGCTCGAGTCCTACCTGGCCGCACCCAGCGGGGACGATGCGGAAACCCTGCGGCAGCTCCACGTTGAACTGGACCACCTCAAGAAGCCATCGACCGAGCCGGCCAGAGCTTGCCAGCTGGTTTCCACCACCGCCGCCGCGGACCTCCCCTTTATCAACCTCATGGCCCGGCAACACCTACGCGCCTTCGGGCTGGAAGTGGGCTTGAACGGCACTCCCACCCGGCTGCAGTTGGGCGCCGGAGAAGAAGGACTGGTGGTATACCGGTCCGTGGCCGAGCACGCCGGACTCAAGCAGCTCGCCCAGTCGGCGCCAGAGATCTCTGCGTCCGGCAAGCCAAGCTATCTGGCCTATGCGGATTCCATCAAGCTAGGGGGCCTGGAGTTCAAGGACTGCACGGTAAAGGTGATCGACAGCGCCAGTCCCTTTGACGACGGCGACGGCACCATCGGCATGGATGTGTTTTCCAACTTTCTGCTCACCCTGGATTACCCCATGCACAAGGTGCAGTTGGGGCCCCTGCCGGTGCGGCCCGGCGTGCAGCCCGCGACCCCCAGTCTCAAGACCACCAGCGCGGACGCCAGCGAAATCGCCGCCGATCAGGCAGCCCCGGTTGACCGCTTCATCGCCCCGGAGATGAAGGACTACACGCCCATCTATCGCGCCGGCGACTACCTCATTGTGCCCGCGGCCCTCAACGGCACGGCGGTTAAGCTCTTCATCCTCGACTTGAGCGGGGCCCCCACCAGCGTTGCGCCGGAAGTCGCCAAACAAGCGTCCAAGGGGCGCGAGGAGGAAATCGGGCCGCCGGGGCACTCGCAAAAGGCATTCGTCGCCGATGAAATCACCTTCGACTTTGCCCATATGGCGCAGAAGGTGAATGGCGTCGTCTCCTCCGACACCTCCGGCATTTCGAGGGCTCTGGGCATGGAGATATCCGGCTTCCTCGGCGAAAACACCCTGGACAAGCTCATCATGCACGCCGACTACCGCGACGGACTGCTCAAGTTCGAGTACATTCCCAACCGCGGATACAAATTCTAGGCGAAGCGCCTCCAGTCCTCTGGGTGCCCCACCCTCGCTGTCATCCAGAGCGAGCGCAGCGAGTCGAAAGCCTGTACAAGAGCTCCGTGCCCCATCCTCGCGACTTTTTCCTGTCGCAAGCGTGGGAAAGCAAAAAGCCCTGCCATCCCCGTTCATCAATCGCCTGGCGTCTGCGAAAAACTCCTTGCGCACGGCCAATCTGCATGGGAAAATGTGCACACTCCTCCGCCGGCCGCGGAGGCCTGGGGGTTTATGCGGCAGGAAATTGCCATCTTGGTCGCTGTCCTGGCGTACGCGGTGCTGCTCGGCTTCTGGCTGTGGGCGGGCGTGTCCTATATGGCGTGCGTCAAGGCGCTCCCGGCAACCAAAGACCGGTGCGCCGCCCTGGCAAACATACTTCTGAATAAAATCATCCTCGCCGCCATCGCCACCGGTCCGGCGGGCGCCATTTTCGGCCTTCTCAAGAGTTGATATTCGCGGCGATTTGAAAAGGGGAATGGATGGAATCTGAAGCGGCTTTGCCTGCCGGCGATCAAACCCGGCATGTTTTGAACGCCATGCGTCTCATGCTGATTGCTGTTTCGCTGGCTGCGATCGCCGCCATCGGCGTGACCCTGTGGCTCTATTGGTCGACCATTCCGCAGCTCAGGGAGCAGAGAAGGGAAGTCCTTCAGCAGCAGCAGGAAATCGACAAAACCCGCGCCCAGCTCGCCGAATCCTGCGTGCAGCTTGCAACCGTGCAGAACGACACCGCCCACGATCCGGCGGAAGCGGTGCGGACCTTGGACAAATGCATGGCGTTCTTTCCCCAGGATCCCACTCTGCCGGGGTACAAGGCCGAGGTCATGACATCGAGCTTCCTGCGCAATCCCAAGGACGCCATCGACCTCGACTATGCGCTGCAATCCGCCGGGCAATCGCTCAAAATCAACCCCACCACCGAAGCCTACGACTGGCAGGGAATTGCCTACTGCCTCAAAGCGAAGAGCGCGCAACCGGCGGACCGCCAGGCCCAGATCGATAGCGCGGTCAGCACCTTCCAGGCCGAGTTCAAAGCCTTTGCCTTCCGCAAGGACTCGCTTCAGCATTGGAGCAAATTCCAGGATTCCTGCCCGCCCGAGGTGCAAAAGGCCCTATACACCTAAGCGCCTTGTTGCTCCTGCCTGGTATCGCCATGCTCGCCTCTCACCCGTTCAGCAACGCCTTCATCGCCGGGTTGTAGCGCTCCCCGGCCGCCGCCTCCGGCGGAAAGATCTGCTCCAGGCTCCGCACCAGCTCCGGCGCCAGGGAAAGCTCGACGGCCGCGGCGTTCTGCTCCAGGTACTTGCGGTGCTTGGTGCCGGGGATGGGCACCACATCCTCTCCCTGCGCCAGCACCCAGGCCAGCGCCAATTGGCTTGCCGCTACGCCGGCCTCTGCCGCCAGTTGCTTCACCTTCTCCACCAGTTGCAGATTGCGGCTGAAGTTTTCGCCCTGGAACCGCGGGCTTGTGCGCCGGTGGTCGTCGGCATCGAAGTCGTCGGGGCTTTTGAAGGCGCCGGTCAAAAAGCCGCGCCCCAGCGGGCTGTAGGCCACAAAGGCCACGCCCAGCCGGCGGCAGGCGGGCAGAACCTCGGGCTCCGGATCGCGCGACCAGAGCGAGTACTCGCTTTGCAGCGCCGCAAGGGGGTGAACCTTGCAGGCCCGTTCCAGGGTGGCCGGGGAGGCTTCAGACAGGCCCAGGAATCGCACCTTGCCCTCCTCCACCAGCCGCGCCATGGCGCCTACCGTCTCTTCGATGGGCGTTTTGGGGTCCACGCGGTGCTGGTAGTAGAGATCGATGGTCTCAATGCCCAGCCGCCGCAGACTGCCCTCCACCGAGCTGCGCACATAGGCCGGGCTGCCGTCCAGGCCGCGCCGCTCCGGGTTGGCGGGATCGCGCACAATGCCGAACTTGGTGGCCACAAAAAACTGGTTGCGCCGCCCCTTCAGCGCCCGGCCCACCAGCTCCTCGTTGGTGTGCGGGCCATAGATGTCGGAGGTGTCCAGCAGGTTGATGCCTAGCTCCAGCGCCCGGTCGATGGTGGCCAGCGACTCCTGTTCGTCGCGCGCGCCGTAAAAATCGCTCATCCCCATGCAGCCGAGGCCAATGGCTGAAACCTCGGGGCCGTTCGTGCCCAGTCTGCGCATCTTCATGGTGTTCTTCCCTCTCCAGTCCACCGTACAACTTCGGGCTCTCCCCAAGTCAAGCGCCCCCGCTTTGGCAATAAACCGGTTCCAGACAGGCCACAGACACTCCGCGCCCCATCCTTTCCGCGCTATGCTGCCCCCTGCTCCCGTCCAGGAACACTGCCGCCCGGCCGCCGGCACAGAGGGTTCCTCGCACCCCAATGTTATTTGCAAAAGAGTGATCTCCGGTTTGGTGACGATACAGGCACAACAGCGATTCTGGTCCCTGCGGCGCTTACGGGTACCGATTCAACGGCCCAGCGTTAATGACCTGTCGATGAGCGGTTTGGGCTCTTGGCCGGGTGCCCCAGGTCCCCCGATTTTGGGGACCTGGGAGGCCACAACACTCAGCCAACCGGTTTCTTCGTCTCGAAGCCCTCGGGAAGCTCGTACCCTCTCGCCGCAGCGGTCCAGAAGGACTCAATTTCAACGCCTCTCCGCAAGCCCGTCGCGTAATGACAGTAACTCGACCAGAGCCACTCTTCGGGCCTCGTTACCAGGCCGCGAGCCACAGGATTGCGGTGGATGTAACGCAGCTTCCCGGTGAACTTATCCGCGGTGCGAAGGTTGAAGTCGTAGTAGCGCGCCTGCCAAAAGGGCCTCTCGGCGCTGCGCAGCGAGACGGAAAGCTTGAGCGAGCGTACCGCCGAGGAGAGGTCCCCCTCACGCGGCTCGCTCACCAGCAGGTGGACGTGCTCTGGCATTACGACGTAGCCCGCAACCGCGAGGCGGAACCTCTTACGGATGCGCTCCAGCGCTGACTCGAAGAGATCGCGGGCCTCCGCGCTGCCGAGATAGGCGAGGCGGTGGTAGCAACTGAAGGTAAGAAAGTGGAAGTCTCCGGTTTGCTGGTAACGGTTGAGTCCGCGCGTCATAGCGGGTAAGCATAGCGCGGATTGTGGCTGGCCGGCTGCGGTGGTTTCCCAGGTCCCCAAAATCGGGGGACCTGGGGCACCCACTTCTGGGCTGGATACAGCATCCTGGGACCTGGGGCAACCGCCGACAGACCTGGCGCTTCCTTGTTCCAGGGCAGGTGGCCCGCTCATTGCCGCAGTGCTGTTTGCGCTGGCCCTGGGGGCGGGCGTCTATGGCCTGGTGAATGCCCGCTGGATTCGCGTGCGCCACGTCGCGGTCACCCTGCCCGGCCTGCCGGAGGGCTGGCG